>Ga0255098_1000011_pt1 | contig 117432 bp, 208 predicted proteins | sample Colum_Atlam_RepC_2_FD_188440 | JGI IMG/M metagenome (GOLD analysis project Ga0255098, IMG submission 188440) | Freshwater microbial communities from Columbia River, Oregon, United States - Colum_Atlam_RepC_8d | ecosystem: Environmental > Aquatic > Freshwater > River | place: USA: Oregon... | reverse complement strand
AAGATTAAAGAATGCGATAAATATCAGCCAAAGGTTAAATCAGCACGCGCAATTATCAGTTGCATACCAATACAATGATTTGCATAAAAAATAGTGTTTATTTTCTTGCTGATTTAATACTGGTTGTAATACAAGATTTATATTTTTCAGCAAATTTATTCTTATCATTGATGAAATCAATAATTGCATCTCTTATTTTAATAGATATTTTATATTTTAGTCCTTTATAATTAATGACCATGAAATTATTAGTTAAATGACTATTGTATGTTCTGATAGAATTACCATGATTATCAATAGAGAAGAATTTTATAAATGTAAATTGCTCACGAAAATAATTAATATATGAATTAAATTCTAATCTTACTTTATGTCTATCAATGGGTATATTATATTCAAATTGTAAATCGCCACTATATATGTTAAATGCAATCTCGCATTTACAAAATGTCATTTTTGAGCGATATGTTATAATTGTTTCATTGACAACAAGATTATCTCTATCTTTGTATGTACTTAAGAATTTTATTTCATCAGCTAGATCACCAAAATTATCAAATTTCATATCGTTGTAATTAATCTTATCTCCAATTATAGTTACTTTTTCTCCTTTGCGATAATTTGCTTGCAGACAATCAATTTTGATAGAATCAGTTTCTACGTTATAATTAAAAATACCTAATTCTATTCTGCTAATGGATCTTTCTTTATGCGGCAATATTAATGCTGTTGTTGAATTAATATCACTAGTCGTATTTGCATATAGTGTATTATTGCTATAGCTGTAATATAAATCATTGAATACTTCATTGCCTCTCAAGAATTCAGGCTTAAATTCAACTTTGTAATAGCCTATTCGCGATTGAATGCTATTATAAAATTCAATCTGTTTAGCATCCATAGATTCATCAAATTCTAGCTTTATGGGATATACATACCTGTAAATATCATAATTATCAGATTCTACAATCTTCGTAACGATCATTGTTTGATTGAGGCAAATATTCAAATAAAAAACATTACTTTGCCGACTTAACTACACTAATTGGAGGCATATCAATAGCTATTTTTTCAGTTATCCCAAATATCTGATGACATCTATTATTTAGAGTCGATAAGAAATCAGTAGCTGCATCTCTATCAAATGTCGCTATTAATTCTTGATGGATAGATTTGTATTTGTCTACTTCATCTTGACTGATTTGAGATATAAATAATAATTCACCTTGATGAAAATAGTATAATCCAGGTACAGGTTCACATTCAACTAATTGATGTAAATGTGCATTTCTCTCACAATATAATGGCGAGTTATCTATTAGGAGTACTTTCATATGAAGTTCAAAATTAGGATAAATATATAAAACACAGCGACTTTGGGCATACCGCAATTCTACTATACATCCCTCCTTTCCCATATACGATTTAATTAATAATACTAAATCAGTATAATATATGAAATTGCCACTATGTTGAATGTAGCCATTTGTATGCAAACTATTACATGAATAAATATTGTGTTTACTATAACAATATATCATTTTTTAATTGAAGTTATGGAAAAAATCAAATTAATTGCGGTTGGATTTTAGTCATTGTATGGTTAGACTTAACCATATAATAGTTAGATCTAACTATTACGACTAGATTTAGTCGTTCTTGGCATGAAATCAGCAAACATAGGTACATAATCATAAACACACATACCATAATTAAGACATACGTGGTATCCATTATTGTAATTATTATTATTTAACATGTCAAGTATACCATCTTTATATTCAAATGTTCTAATTCCAGTGTGATTTTTATTGAGATAATGGCTTACGTATATAAGTGATATAATTTTATAGTTAGTTATGTAACATAAATATGTAATGAATAAGACTCCATCTGGATCACTTGTTGTTACTTTAGAAACTTGTATATATAATTCCTCTAATTGAAATTCATGTTGTTGAGTTCTTATTCTTGTAAAGCCAGACATATTAACCTTACAACTATTAAATTCAACATTTGGATCATTTATATGATTAATAATCACATCAGCGACTTCATCACTGTTCAATTTGCTGGTTTTTACGCTTAATAATTTGTCTAAGATTGACATTTTGGTAAGTACTAAATTCAAAAAAATAATCATCCATTTAATTGAATTTGATTGCTTAAATAAATGTTCAGTGTATATATATACGACAAAGATACTATAGACAAATATAAGAATCTAGTATTAGCTAAATACACTAATTTTAGATACAATCGCTTTACTTCTATGTCATATAATGTGGGATATCAGATAATTCTCAAAGATAAAATATACTTTATGATTATGCCAACAGGAATAATATTTAATGAAGATGGTTTAGATCACTTATACAATGAAATATGTGAATTACTAGAATTAAAACCATTTGAATATATATTTGATAGATATGTTTGCATTGAAAATTACACTAGTTTTGAGTACAAACCATGGTTGTGTTACAATCATTCTGGTTTGCTGTTTTCAAATGGTAAACCACACATAATATTTTATGGTGGTTCACGTTACAATTCTGAATATCAGATGCATTATAATTCTTGTTAGTAATCATTAATAATGATTACACATTGTACACAAAAGATTAACTGCTTTATGTCGCAATATGGGTAAATACCGTAAACGTGTAATTTGTATTGATTTCAAAGGTAAAACTATAAAGACACAACCATGGATTGAGAAGCGATTAAAGTGGTTATTCACAATGGGTATTGAGGATAATAAACCAATTGAAAAAATAATATATCTCAATTATGGCAATACAAAATTACTAATCACTGATTGTGCTTTACCTGATACTAATTCTGCATGTGAACAATATGAAAATTACACTGATTTTGTCATTGAATACCTTGGATTATTAAGATGCAATATGAAATCAGCACGAAAACTCTAATTAAATTGAATATTTTTTATAATTCAAAATGGAAAATCTATTACATGAGATTAATAAAGCACCAATTAGTTATGAAGAATTAGCCAATATATTAGATGCATTTTTAGTTGATAATCATGATGTATATAGACAGAATTTATACGATATTCAAAATTGTCCATGGGAATTTAGTCATTTATTTACGGATAATTTAATAGTACATATGATGTACTTTGTTGATAAGATAATCAGTTTATTCTTTGCATTTAATGATAGAATGGTATATACTAACTTTCATATTGACGAACTGACATTCTTTAGTATGAATAGTGAAGAATCATTTGATAATATTATAAATACATTAAAAAATCGACATAGTACTACATCTGGTTATTTCATGCACAACAATGATTTATATGAATTTGTAGAAAACGTAGATATTTATTGGATAACTAAGAGATCTAATGTAAAGTCAAGTGCTAATTAATTTGATTTTTTATATATGTATCAATAACATTGATATCTGTAGTAATATTATTACTAACGTATGGGTTTTGAGCAACAGCTAATAGATTTCTTTTTGACAAATAAAGAATACAACAATGAATTTATACTTGATTTAATTAATTTATTAAAATGTAACTTAGGTAAACGCGTAATAAGTAGCGATAATCCGCAAATATATGCTGTGCTAACTGATAATTTTTATATATTTGTATCAAGTCATCATTATATAAATTGTAAGATTGACTATTATTGTTTTATCGTATATAAATCTCTTGGATTTGTTATTGATATAGGTAATATTGGGAATGAATCTTATTTAATTGAGATACATAATGTTAATTATGAAAAGCTGAAAATGCATTTCGAGAATAATGATTTGTTTTCATTTGAACGTACTTTATCTCGCAATTCAAGTGAATACAGAACATATAGTGAAGACATCGAATATATATTTGCAACTACTACAACTAAATCAGCACGAAAACTCTAATTAAATTGAATATTTTTTATAACTCAAAATGGAAAATATATTGCATGAGATTAATAAGGTACCAATTAGTCATCTTGAATTAGCTAATCGATTAGATGAGTTTTTAGTAGATAATCATGATGTATATAGGCAGAGTTTAACAAATCGTCAAAATGAAACAATTAAATTTAGTTATTTATTCACGGATGATTTAATAATACATATATTATACTATGACGATCGAATAACTAACTTATTCTTTGCACTAAAAGATAGAGTGATGTATACTGAATTACCTGTAGATAATCCGATATTCTATAGTATGATTAATAAAGAATCATTTAGTAGTATCAAAAATACATTAAAAAATCATAGTACTGCATCTGGTTATTTTATGCATAACAATGACTTATATGAATTTGTAGAAAACGTAGATATTCATTGGATAACTAAAAGAGCTAGTGTAAAATCAAGCATGATTTCTTGCTGATTTGATTCTATTAAGTCTACATCTTTCTTTGTATTCGTCGCCCCTAATATCATGTTTTCTTAAATTATATAAAACATCATAGATAAATTTATACTTTTTTGACTTAGATCTTTCCATGATTTCAGTTTTAGTAGAATCATCAACTTCATAAAATTCAAATCTTTTGTTGCCTTCATTATAACATGTTTTAGTTGCATTGTAATTAACCACTAAATTATCAAACATGAAAACTAGGGAAGTATAGTGAATTCCACCACTGTCAGGATTAAATATAAATTCAACATTTAATGCTAAATTAGTCAATACAACTGAATATTTAAATACGTTATCTTCTATTTTTTCATTGTAAATAACTCCATCAATTCTCTTTGCATTTTCAATTAGACTTTCGACCAACTTGCGTTTATCAAATAGGATTTCATTATCAAACACCAATTGCCTTAAATCACTAGCAATTAATTCTTCATTGGGAAATTCATATGTAGGAAATACATCATCTAATTCATGGATTTTATCATAGTCATAGCAATTGATTCCATTTATCATGTTTAATTTTAATATTTTATGATCTTGGATTTTTCTGACAAAGATATATTGCATAGTTAAGCATCTATAAAAAATCAATTTTTTAGTTATATTACGCATAAAAATTGAATATTTCCATAACTCAAAATGGAAAATCTATTGCGTGAGATTAACAGTGAAGCACCAATTAGTGGTCTCGAATTAGCCAATAAATTAGATGAGTTTTTAGCTGATAATAACGACGTATACAAACTAGATTTAGATAATTTTCGTAATTATCCATGGCGATTCAGTTATTTATTCACAGATGATTTAATAATTCATATGCTGTATTGTGGTAATGTGATATATGAATTATTATTTGCATTAAAAGATAAGCTAGTATATATTGGATTATTTAGTAATATTCAAGCATTCTATAGATTGGTTAGTGAAGAATCATTTACCGATATTATATGTATATTGGAAACTACTCCTCATACACATGGTAGATTTTTAAACTACAATGATTTATACGAATTTGTGGATAATGTGGATATTCATTGGATAACTAAAAGAGCCAGTATAAAGTCAAGTGCTAATTAATTTGATTTTTTCATATGTCTAAATTAAATGGAACAAGAATTAATAGATCACATAATTACTAATGGTACTGATTATATTCATAATATAGTAATTAATCATAAATATACAAAACTTAACAATTACAAAGGAATTGATTTTCATTCACTAGTTATTGGTAATCTAATATTATGTATTAGTGACTCCAAAAAAGTAATCATATATAAGAATAAAATGTGTATTATTTGTAGATACTCACTAGAAACCAATTACTATTTAATTCCTGATATTCTGGTTAACTCATTAAGTGATTTACGTACTGATACTTTTAAAGTTATCATGATTAATGTATTTATGTGTAGTATTAAAATTTCAGATAATTGCAATTTATCAATTGATTGGTTATTTAGCAATAATTCTGTTAAATCGGCACGCGCAATAATTTGATTTTTTCATATGTTTAAATGAAAACAATTCAGTAATGGAAGACATAATATACAAAAATAAAGAGTTTATCATAGAATTATATTCACGTAAATATAAAACAGTAGATGATGATTTTCGGTACAAATTAATTAATTATTTTGACAATAATATGTTTTATAATTTTATTGATTGTATAACCGATATAGGACATTCTTATGTTTGTGGTTTAACTCTAGATTGGATATTTGCCACTAATCCTGTTAAATCTGCACGTAAATGATAGTCATCGTCTACAATAATAAATATTATTTACAATATTAATTTGATTTTTTAGATACACTAATATTGATATATGGAATTAGAGCAAGAATTAGTGAATTTCTTTATAAGCAACACTCAATACGACAGACAATTTATCTATGATTTATTTAATATAATAAAAAATTATATAGATAAGTCAGTGAAAGTATTAGTCGGTGTCGATCATTATGACATATACTATTATGCAATAACTGACAATTTTCATATTGACATACATCGCTCTTGGTCTATGTTTTTAAATTTTACAATTGTCTACAAACTCACTAAGATTAATTTGGTTTATAAAGCTGGTTCAAATTTTGATATAAATATCTGCAAAATAGAGTGTATAGACGAAGAAAAATTAAAGCTTCACTTTGATAATAGTAATTATATCTCATTTGGCTATATACTAATGAATTTGAAAGTACAAGAATGTAACAAAAAATTAAGAGATGTATTTATACCTACGAGTGTTAAATCGGCACGTAAATGATGTACATTATTAAGTAAATGATGAATATCATTTACAATATTAATTTGATTTTTTATATAGATATCAACATATTGATGTCTATGGAATTAGAGCAAGAATTAGTGGACTTCTTCATAAACAATACTCAATACGACAAGAAATTTATCTATGATTTATTTAATATATTAAAAAATCATTTAGGTGAATCAGTAAAAAGTCACTAGTGGTGGTTATGGTTATTGGTACTATTATGCTATGACAGATAATTTTTATATTAAGTTCTATTACCATAGTGATCCAAATTTTGATTTTGTAATTGTTTATAAACACATTAAGATTAATTTGTTTTATAGTAGTACACAATATTTTTATAAATATATTTACAAAATAGAACATATTAATAAAGAAAAATTAAAACTTTACTTCGATAACAATGATTATCTCTCATTTGGCTATATACTAATGAATTTGAAAGTACAAGAATGTAACAAAAAATTAAGAGATGTATTTATTCCCACAAATATTAAATCGGCACGTAAATAATAATTATTATTTACTTAATGATGACTATCATTTACTTAATTATAATTTGATTTTTTAGATATACTAACATTAATATCTATGGAATTAGAACAAGAACTGGTAAATCTCTTCATAGATAATACTCAATATGATATGAAATTTATTAGTGATTTAATTAATATATTAAAAAGTCACTTAGGTAAAGGAGTAAAAATATTGGTCGATGTTGATGGTCATGGTCATTATTATTATTCAATGACTGATAATCTTTATATTGTTGTCTATCAAATTGGTCATAGTTTCTTCAGTATTCTGATTGTATATAAACTCGTTAAGATTATTTTGGATTACGTACCTAAGCAACATTTTAATATAAATATTTGCAGAATAGAATATATAGATAGAGAGTTATTAAAACTATACTTTGATAATGACTATTTTCTATTGTTTAACAATACATTATTTAAATATGAAACAGAAGAATGCAAAAAAGAATTAAGAGATGTATTTATTCCTATAAGTGTTAAATCAGCACGTAAATAATAATTATTATTTACTTAATGATATTCATCATTTACTCACAATTATAATTGTGTACATAATAATTATTATTTACTTAATGCTTTTTTAATTCACTGACTTAGTATTAATATTAATTGAATTATAATTTCAAATCAAAATGTCATCTGAGATATTTGAGTATTTATTAGCTAATCGTCATACGCGATTGCTTAATGTTAAAGCAGAAGCAATAGTTGATCTCATGAAAAAATATCCACATGCATATGATTTTCAGTCATCGGTTCATATTCACATAGGTAATATATCAGATATTTATGACGATTGGATTAAATCTATACATTTGATTATAATTACCGATTATAAATTATTCATGGTAATTGAAATATGTTCCGTTGATTATGGTGATAGAGGTTCTTATTATGACACTTTAAATGAATGTTTGTTTACGTGTGATGAAATTTCAGCAATTGAAGCAATAAAATATATTAGTGATAATAATTATGAATTTGATTGTTATGATGATGTTCTGAAAAATATAGGATTAGTTATTGCAGAAGATGGTTTAATAGACACTATTACTTTTGCTGATTTTATGCCAAGAACGACCAAATCTGGTCGTTCAATGGTTAAGTCTAACGATGATTAATTTGAATTATATTTTTTATTAAAATGTCATCCGAGATATTTGATTACTTATTGGCTAATCGTCACGATACATTGCTTAATATTAGAGCATCCATGATAGCTAATTTTATGAAAAATTACACAAATGCATATGATTTTCAGTCTTTAGTTCGCATTCACATAGGTAATATACCAGAAAATCCTGATGACGATAAGATTAAATATATACATTTAATGATAATTACTGATTATAAATTATTTATGACAATCAAAATACGTCTTGTAGATTTTTATGATGAAGGACCTTATTATGATATTGTAAATGAACTTTTATTTGTATGTGATGAAAACATAGCAAATAGAGCAATAGAATATCTCAGTGATAACAACTATGTATTTAATTATCACGATGTTCTGAAAAATACAGGATTAGTTCCTGTAGGAGATGGTTCGATATACGCTGTTACTTTTGCTGATTTCATGCCACGAATAATCAAATCTGGTTATTCTTCTACTAAATCTAGTAGATCGTAACCAAGTCTGGTTATTATTCTACTAAATCTAGTAGATCGTAACCAAGTCTGGCCGTTCGATGGTTAAATCTAACCATACATCGACTAAATCTAGTAGTGATTAATTTGAATTATGTTTTTTATTAAAATGTCATCTGAAATAATTGAGTATCTGTTGACTAATCGTCATGAGAAATTGAATAATTATAAAATGGTCAAAACAGTAGCTAAATTCATGAAAAAACAGTACCCAGATGAATCGTATGATTTTCAGTCATCGGTCCATATCCATGTGGGTTATACACCAAAAACTAATAAATATAGTCAATTATGTGAACCTATACATTTATTAATAATTACAAATTGTAAATTATTCATGACAATCGTAATAAGTCATAGTATTTATTTTAATTTATATCGAAAAATATCAATCTCTTATGGTATCTCGTGTAGTTGGTTATTTGAGTGTGATGAAAATATAGCAAATGAAGCAATAGAATATTTCAGCAATTGTAATTATGTGTTTAATTATGATGATGTTGTAGAGAAGACTAAACTGGTTCCTATAGAAGGTGGATTATTAATTGATACGACGTTTGCTGATTTCATACCACGATCTACTAAATCTAGTAGATCATAACTAAATCTAGTAGATCATAACTAAATCTAGTAGATCATAACTAAATCTAGTAGATCATAACTAAATCTAGTCGTAATAGTTAGATCTAACTATTGAATGTTTAAGTCTAACCATACATCTACTAAATCTAGTAGTGATTAATTTGAATTATATTTTTTATTAAAATGTCATCTGAGATATTTGAGTATTTATTTGCTAATCGTCATGAGAAATTGAACAACGACGAAACTGCTAAAGTGGTGGCTAAATTTATGGAAAAACATCATTTGCATAAACCGTATGATTTTCAGTCATCGATTCGTATTCATGTGGGTACTGTACCAAATGATGGTTTACTTATTAAATTCTTTGATACTACACATTTATTAATAATTACTGATTATAAATTATTTGTAGCAATTGTAATAGGTTTCGCATTTTGCCGCATTAAGAATCATGGCGAAGATGTTTATTGTGCTGGAAACAGTTGGTTATTTACATGTGATGAAAATACAGCAAACGAAGCAATAGAATATTTCAGCAATTGTAATTATGTGTTTAATTATGATCATGCTATAGAAAAGACTAAACTAGTTCCTGTAGGAGATGGGACATCAAACAATACAACTTTTGCTGATTTCATACCACGTATGGTTAAGTCTAACCATACATCGACCGAATCTAACTATTAAATCAAACAAGTATTTTTTATAAAAAACATAACTCTAATTGGGTCTTACATCAATGCTACATGTAACCCTATTGACGTGTGAGCAAGTAACTTCATATCCAATGACATCCTTGCTTAATATATCTTCTACTGCATATTTCATCTTTATACATTCGCGTTCATTATCATTATTTATGTTTAACTCATATTGTCTACGTGGTCTCTGTAATTTGAGATCGCTAATAATTCTACTAGTAAAGCCATCAATCAGCTTCATATGTTCAGGATTGATAGTCGTTTTAGCGTATTCTCTGCGAATCCTAGCGTAATCCATTATTTTTTTACGCTAAATATTCAATTTTTTGATTTGTTTAATTTAACAAATGTCACTTGAACAGTTCCTATCAGAGAATAGAAATCTCCCATTGGATCATTATACTGTGGTTAACTACATAAACGACTTTATGCAGGGTAAGCAATCATATGAATCTAAGTCATCTGTGTATATACATATTGGTCGTCCTATACACGAATATCAAGGCCAAGTTGATCTTCTATATGTTTGTGTTCTAGCCGATTATAAACTAATGGCAGTAATGCTGATTTATTATGATGGCTATAAAATTGTAGAAGAAACAACGCGATTCAGTACTCTACTGGTTAACTATGAGTGCAATGAAGATGACGTAAACAGAGCAATTAAATTACTCATTAATCTTAATTATGATTTCGAGTTATTTAGAAGATCTGTTAGACTCATTGTATGGTCGGACTTAACCATACATGATGATTCACTAGTGATAGGTTCGTTTATGCCACGAATAACTAAGTCTAGTTATTCTACAACTAAATCTAGTAGATCATAACTAAGTCTAGTCGCGATTAATTTGATTTTTTGCATAACTCTAAATGGAATACGTGGAATATATACAAGACGATATTAAAATTGTTGGTTCTGATGTAGCACCAAAGGTAGTATATACTCGTATTAATAGATTAGTCACTATTAGCGTATATTTTAAATGCGAATTCAGTGGAAGATTAAGTAATCATATATTTGATTTACCATTTAGTAATGAAATATGTAATGATTTACATTCATTTAATTGTATATATTGTCCTGTAATGGCTGATTCAGTGTTTAATCCTATTAAAGCATTATATGCCTGCATCTCTAAATATGGAATAAAAATAAATATGTCTGATTATAAGATTGATAGTTTTAGCGTATCATTTAATCTTCCATATTAATTTGATTTTTTGCATAACTCTAAATGAATGACTTATATGCAAGACTGTTGGCAGTTAGACATACATCATTAGGTGATGTAGAAGTCGGTAAAATCGCAATTGACTTCTTGGATGACATAGATAAATGCGATTATAGTTTTGAATTAGACAAATCGTTATTGATTAGAGTCAAGAAAGTTTTATGGTCAAATAATTTTACATGTGATTTAACTATACTACTAATTACTAATTATAAATTAGTTTCATATGTATCTATCGGCTATGATGGTGTATATGAAAAAGATAATATTCAGGATAACAGTAGATATGACGTAATTGCTAAATCATATGAATGTAATGATAATGATATAACTAAGTTGATGGATATTATTCATGAATATGATAGTTATTGTGAAGATGCTTGTTGCAAATATATGGAGACTATGACTACTTATAATGATGATTTGACATTTAATTCATATATACCAAGAACGACTAAATCTAGTCGTTCTGATTAAGTCTAACCATACGACGACTAGATTTAGTCGTTCTGATTAAGTCTAACCATACGATGGTTAAGTCTAACATCATAAGTGGCACTAGACCAAGACCTAGTTAATTTGATTTTTTATTGTCATAAGCATAATGGATCCCAGCATCGTAGAATACGAATTCAAAATTGATAGTAAAACTGTCACTTTTAAGGACAATGGTACGTCATTACTATATGAAGATTGCAATCATGATTATGATTATAGTGTAGACTATACTTTCAATCGTATGGTCATGACTGATCATTTTGACTTAGATATTAGTGTTTTAATACCAGAAGTGCGTTATTTTTACAAGATGTCTAAAGAAATGAAATTAAGAGCTATCGTAGCAAACCATAATGTCATTATAAGGAGTATTGATAGATATAGAGATATTATCAGTAGATTGAAACCTTTGGTCTTTGGTGAGATCCAATTGACAACATCGGACCCGTATTGCGGTGATTGGTTTATCAAAGAGTATTTTGGTAAAGTAGTATTTACTAAGTATATTAATCCTGCTATGATTCAAGTGGCCGCGACTTGTAATTTTATAGGAACATATCTCCAGATCGTTAACAAGAATTGTAATTCAGTAGTGCACAAAAACTTACCTTGTATTGGAAGCAGTAAAAAATACACTGAGACTGAATTCATACAATGCATTGAAACTTATATTCAAGAGAACAGTGAACTATTTGCATTTCCTAATTAATTTGATTTTTTGTATAACTCAAAATGGATCATAAATATATCATTGTGTTAGATAATAAGATTTATAGAATTTACTCTAGACGTAATTTCTTTTATGATTCGTTTATGGATTACCCTGATTACATGGAAGTACTGTGTAGAATATTAAATATTAGATATGTTAAAAAATACGAATCATTGTATCTTTTAATCATTAATGCTGAAACGAATGATGTTATGTTTAATTTTGCTAATTTACGATTACAGCCAAGTGAATGCTTTAATAAATGCGATGACGATGATAAAAATTATTATGTTGGTTTAGCAGATATAACCAACAAATATAGATTACATGATAAACTCACTGCTGTTGATTGCAATACATGCGAATTTATTAATGAAACAATCAGGGATAAATCTGATGAATCTATATTCTATCTCAACGAATGTCTGCATGAATTTGCTGATAAATACATTTCCGTGTATAATGAACTATGTAATATTTCTGTTCCAGTTAGTAAATTCCGTCACATTAAATCAGCAATAAAGTTCATTTAGAGTTATAAATTTGATTTTTTATTTGCAAAAAATGTCATTAATTGATTTATTGCTTGAACATAAACATGAATATCTTGCTAGTAATACCATTGGTAAGATAATACATGAATATTTTACTGGTGAAAATACGACCTATAAATCAGATGAATATTTACATGTCAACATAGTTAAATTTTCATTTACATGGGGGTTTTATGGTAGATCTTATATTCTTGGTTATATACATAATCATAATATTATGGGTGTCGTAGATGCATATGATCGCTCTGACGGTGATTATAAGCGCGTTATCAAATCTTATTACTACTCTCAGGACTATATTGAACATATATTTGATGACATAAATATCAAAGGTATGGAATATATATGGGGACACAGAAGTTCGTTGAGTATTTACCCTTATAGATTAACACTTAATGATATGTTGCCTAAACACACTAAGTCGGCTAGATTATTCATTTGAAGATTTGTCATATACGAGAAAACAGTAAACTATTTGCATTTCCTAAATAATTTGATTTTTTGCATAACTCAAAATGGAATATAATTATATCATCGTGTTAGATAATATAGTCTACAAAATCAATACTAATATGGATTATTTGTTTGATGATTGTTTTACGAAATATGAATATAGAGTATTAATAACAACATCATTTATTAATATTGATCATGATAAAAAACATGAATCAATGAATTATTTGGCTATTAATCTAATAAGCAATAAGATCTGGTTTGATTTCGGTAAATTCATATTGTACTCCAAACTTGTTTCACATCAACAAATTAAATACTTTGTTGGCAAATCAGGTGAAATAAATAGTAATCATAACAATAAAATAACTAATGTAGGTGATAAAATGACAGCTTTTATTGAAAAATCATTAGAAAATAAATCAGATGAATCAGTATTGCAATTCTTCAATTATTTATGTGAATATGCTGATAAATTCATTGCTCTGTATGATATGTTAGGGGATATTACAGTAGGTAATATGACTAAGTCAGCTACATCGCTGATTTAGATTGACCACTAAATGTTATTTTTTCATTTAGACTTTTCGAATAATCGTAAACATCTTTAGCCATTATAGTTAGCTTTTCCATACGCATCATAGCATTATGAATATAATCAATGATAAGATTATTGCGATCTTCACTCTCTTCGCTATTCAATATACTTATAAGTTCACATATAAATAAATCCATCTCAGTATTACTTATCTTAATTTGAATTATTACTCTGTTGTTTTTAAATATAAAAAGTGTTGAATTTGTTTTAGTGCTAAAATCCACTTCGTCTACGTAATTAAGTGCCTTGTATAATATAGACAATTGTTTATTTTGATTGAAAATATATCTAATATCAATATTTATATCTCTAGGACTAATCTCAAATACATTTATGTAATTCCCATCAGGCGCTGTTTTTGTTGCAACTAATGAGTTATTTTCAGTATAGTAATACATTTAAATTTGAATTAATAATTCAAATTTAATTAGAATTATAAAGTCACAATATAAATGCCACAAATTAAACTTAGAGACGGACATTATTATAGCAGCAAACGATTTAATCATGGAGATAATGTAGTTGGAATAAGTGTAGGTGATAAAGTCACTTTTTACGATAATGATGAAACATTCACTACTTATGTGGAAGAAGGTAAATCATACATTAAGATGTTTAAAGAGAATCCTAGATTTGATCTTCCACTAGATGGAAGCGTAGTCAGTAGTTATTTCTTCGATGAAGATTTTCTCATTGATGATTTTGTAGCATGTTGTCGTATGAGTAGCTATTATATCGAGTACATGAATAAAGTAATTAATAACATTAAGCAAGGTAATTTCATTGATTTATTGCAAGATAAGATTGAAGATGTAATTAGTGATGTTATGAGATTATGTCATTATGTGGAATTGCAAAGTGACGGCGTTAAAGCACTCAAATCATATAGCGGAACAATGGGTGATATTGCAGTTAATGTTTTATCTTTCCAATGTGAACGTAACAGACTCAACTATAATGTATTGATTACTAAAGTTAATGGTGTAACGCATGTTTACTTTATCCAACTAACATCGGTACTTAGAAGGAAAAAGGTAGGCAAATTACATTATTCACATGAAGAAGATCGCAACATTAATGCTGAAATCGCTCAAATTATTGACTACAGACTTAACGAATTTAGACCTGAACATTCATCTATTAACAACTTACTTATGCGTAATGTTTAATTAAACTTATAAAAAATAATTAATCCAATAATCCTGTATCGTAAATACTATTAAAAGTCCAATCTCTATAATCAACTAAATCAGTTAGATGAGTTATTAATTCGTCTTTATCATAATTATCGCATTTACACATGTTAGCTATTTTGTTGATTTTTTCAATGATTTCATCATTGAATGTTCTTATTGCGCTAAAATCACTATCGCAAATATAATGAATATCCTTATCGCCATGCTTAGACACATACGCTAATTTATCACTTGGTCTGATATATATTATCATACTGATATCAGTAATAATTATGACAAACTCATTATTTTTACTACTAACGCTATGAGAAATCATGTTTATTATTCTTGCATATTCAATTTTTTAATTAAAGATATACCAAAAAATTGATTAATTAGCGACAAAAAACAATGGACAATATCTACTTATATTACTACGGAGGTGTTCTTAGCTTTGATTATATGGAACCCTATTATAGTGTAATAGTGAATGATGAAAAAATACAAATTAGCAGCAATATAAAAGACAGCAAAAGAGTCAACATATCTTATGGATATGGTATAAGTGTTACTATATATATTTATAGTGCTCGTAATGTTATTTATAATAAAAGTCTAATAAAATTACTGCAAGAATTGCGTACACAGATAATCCAATATGAAGAAGATACGGAAGAAGATCAAATGCATAAGATAATAGAACTGATTGAAGCAGTTATTGCTTTTAATGAATTTACCCATAATTCACTTGATGCATTTACAGGAGCAATAAATAATCACCCAATAAACCAACTCACTAAATCAGCAAGGAATTAATTTGATTTTTTATAGTGATTATAAATGACTTACTACTTTGTCGTTGATGGTAAAATTCAAACTTCTTGTAACACACCTGATTATACAGTGATTAATTATACTAATCCATTACTGATACGCTGTGTTAAAGATAAAGAAGTTCGGTATAAGCTAACCTATTATATTTTTGATCCCCTTTATGAAGAACCAGAATTACATATAGATCATCATACGCACTTTATTGATAATAAACAATTCAAGGCAATATTGGATTGCATTTGCGAGTATATACAGAAAGCAGATTTAGATAATGAAGAATTTCTGCATTTGCTCAGTTTGGTGACTAATCGCTGCGAAGAGATTTACAATATGCATTCTATGATGAAGAGTACACTAAATACCGACTTAGTCAGTTCTGCTAAATCACCAAATTGATTTTTTAATTAAAAATTTGAATTTATATCGCAAATAAATATGTCAGCTATATATTATTACGATAATTCTCGTGTTGATATCATGAACAGATTATCCTTAGATAGACCAGATAACACTAAATATTGGGAAATTGAGATCACAGATATAAATTGGTTTATCATGACTAATTGGGATAATGATGATATAGTCCAACGCGTAAAATTACCTATAACTTGTTCATATGTTAATAGTAAACAGGTTAACATACATAGCGCTGTTTATATATCCAATGGAAAAGATCATAAAATGAGCATTAAGCTGAATGGTTTTAAATCAGATATGACAAAGCTTCATCAATTATTCATGGAACAACCAATTGATGAGAATGAAATTATTGCTTTAATTGATAAACTGCTGAATCATAAAGACAGCATCATTTATAAATACAATCAGTATAAATCTGCGCTTGATGACTTCTAATTATTTTTTAATTAAAAATTTGAATTTATATCTTGAATAAAGAATGTCCAACCTTGAACAATATTACGCAGATAATCGATTAAACACAACTAGTGGATATTATGCTGCTTCTATGTATAACAAAGAATACAGCAAATTATTGCCTAAACTTAATGATTTTAAGGCACTTACGTTAGATTCAGAAGAATTACTTATGGATGAATCAGCTGATGAAACTGTAATTGCTGATTCAATCAATAGATTACTATATGGCTATAATGACATAATCACTAGATTTGACGAACTTGAATCTATGTTCTAATTATTTTTTTAATTAAAAATTTGAAATTGTTTTTGCTAAAAATGTCAGCTTATATATTTGGAGAAGATAAACCTAGTCGTAAAATTTACATCACTGATGATAGGAATACGATGACAATAAGAAATAAAGAAATATGCAAATTATTATGCCAAACTTGTAGTCGTCGAGCATATTCATGTCAGCAATGTTCATATCAACAGCGAGAATTGCAACAGGAGTTAATTAATCGATTTGCTGAAATACTTGATCAGATTTATAATGTAGGTATTATTGATAACATCAGTAATACCATCAATAATATTGATGACGATATCAGTATTACTGACAAGATTGTCAGTAATAATGACAACTATATTAATGCTGATGCCATATCTGATAAAATACGTAAAAATAAAGTATACACATTAAGTTATAGCAGTGATAAATTCATTCCTTCAATTGGTTATCCAAGAGATGGATTTGTAATAACTAGTCATTTGAATATAAAAGGGAATTATTCATCAGAGAGAAGACACATAATAAATATGTATTCAGTAACTAATTTCGAACGACATAATATGTTTTGCATTGCAGATAATAGATTATATATCGATTGGAATAAACCACTGAATAATGAAAGTATTAAGCAAACTTTGATTCATTTGCTGAATAATTTGGATTTTGGTGTGACTGAAATAGTTGAGCATTTAGTGGATATGTATTGCGAAGTTATGTATTTAATTGAGAAGCTAAATAGCATTCCTGTTATGTGTAAATCTGCCCGCAACTAAGTATTGTTTTTTATTTGAAATTATGCGAGTAAAAAATAAATATGGCCCAAGTTTATTATTATGACAAAAAGCAAAACTTACTTGTATATATGAGAGAACCTAAATTTTCCACTAATATCGTGGTCTATAATATGAGATTGGTAATTATTTTCAATGATATATTAGTCAGTGTACAATATGATAAGCGTCCAAACAGTTTAGTTTTCATTAAATTCGGAGATGAGAAATGTTATGAAAGTTCAAATCAAAAACTTAATGCATTAATGGTTAAATTGAATGAATTATTTAGGCAAAACATAATCGCATATGAAGAGATAGCAGAAATGTTGAGTATAATCACTAAATATGTTGAAAGACTACATGCTTCATATGCTGAATTTAAAGATATGTTTGATATCCCACTAATTAATACTGTTAAATCTTCATCCAATTAGTAATGTTTTTTAATTGAAATTATGCGAGTAAAAAATAAATATGAGTGTTAAATATTACTATTGCGATGAAACATTATACTTGGATATACCTGATAGAGATGAATATTTTATTATTAAATCGACTATTGATGATTGCAAAATATCGCTTGTGAGGTATGAATCAATTGTGTATAAAATAAAATATAATAGACACGTTGATGGAAATAGTCGCTATCGCAGTATAAGAGCTTCACTTGGTAAAAACAGTTTCAGTATCTACAATAAACATTATAAGAAAATCATCACTAATTTGCATGGATTATTGCAAATGATACCAAATGAAGAATTCATTGGTCCAATACCTAGTAGCAAATTCATTGAATTAATGGATAATATAGCCAAATATTTGGATAATATGTATGAGCAATATGACGATTTTATTAAAGTCATGAATCGATCATTATTCAGTTCTACTAAATCATCAACTAATTAGTATTTTTTAATTGAATTTATACTGCAAATAAATGGAAATTCTTAGATTGTATTACAATGGCGCATTGCATACTATTAAACCTAATGATGACGAATTATTCTATATTGTCTTGTATCCGTTTGAACTTGATATTACATATGTGAAAAAATGTGAGTTATTATATCATAGCAATCTTCATAGTAAATCATACGACATAAATAATGATTTTGAAATAAGTGTTGAATACTATCATGATAACTTTGTAATTGAGAATGATCAATATATGAAAATTGTTGTTGAATTATATGAATTATTAAAGAGTCAGATATTTACTGAAGAAGAAGTGTGTGAAATAATGAATATAATATCCAAATATTTAGGAGATTTATACGAGCAATATCAGTGTTTTTATGAATCATTGAATTAGTATTATTTTTTAATTGAAATTATGCGATTAAAAAATAAATATGGATGTTAAATATTACTATTGCGATGGAGAGTTTAGTAAAATTAGACCATCAACAGGTGATTATTTTATTATTAAACTAAAAAGGGACATTGGATTTATTTTAGCGTCTGTAAAGGGTGGAACAATACTATATCGTAACTATAATAAATTAAGTTTAGACGTTAACTTTGATGAAGATGTTATGAGGTCAAGCATATTGATTAATTGTGATGATTTATTTATTGAAAATACACAATATAGAAAAATAGTTACTGATATGCATAATTTATTAAATGAACATGTGATTAATGACGAATTACTTGAATTAATAAGTATTATAATTAAATATTTGGAAGATTCATATGTTCAATACAATCATTTTAAGGAATATTTGGGTCGTCCATTAATTAGTGTTGTTAAATCAGCCAATTAGTAATGTTTTTTAATTGAAATTATGCGATTAAAAAATAAATATGGATGTTAAATATTACTATTGTGATGGAACACTACTCACAAATAAACCAAGCAAACAGGAATATTTTACAATTGAATTATCTGATGATGGATGCAAAATATTACTTGTAAGAAATAATTCAACTGTATATAAAGTAAAGTATAATAGACATATAGATATGGATAGTAATTATTTTAATATAATGATTTCATTTGATGGAGATGATTTAGGTATTAGTAATAAATATTGCATAAAAGCTATTACTAATTTATATGGGATATTACAAGAGTTTAAAGATAATGATTTTATTATATTAAAACCTAGTAATAATTTTATTAAATTGATGAACGTTATGATTAAATATTTAGATAATGTGAGTGAACAATACACTAATTTTATTAAAGTCATGAATCGATCATTATTCAGTTCTACTAAATCATCAACTAATTAGTATTTTTTAATTGAATTCATATTGCAAATAAAATGACAACTCTTAAATTCTATTATGATGGTACATTACACAGTAACAAACCCACTGGTAAAGATGAATGGTTCCTTATTAGAAAAGAATCAATTAAATTTAGTGTTTCACATGTGAAAAAGGACAAGACATTATACGGTAGTTACTTTTACGTATGGACAAATGGTATTGAGGTTAAGTATTCTAAAATAAGTGTTTCATATATTCATAATATTTTTACTGTTGAGAATGATCAATATAGACAAATCATTTTTAGATTGTATGAATTGTTGAATACTCAAGCGTTTGACCAAGAAGAAGTGTGTGAAATAATGAATATAATATCCAAATATTTGGGGGATTTATATGAGCAATATCAGTGTTTTTATGAATCATTGAATTAGTATTATTTTTTAATTGAATTTATGAAACCAAAAATAAATAATGGACGTTGTTAAGTACTACTACTATTATGATGGTTTATTATGCAATGATGAACCTATTGATAAATCTGAATATTATTCTATTAAATATAAACCAAATTGTACTACTTGTATCGTATGTATAAAAAATGGTATGGTAATATATTATACAAGTCGTACATTACTCCTTCATTATGATAATAAACCATATGTGGAATTTTCAGTATATTGTGGTGATTTAGACTTTGATTGTACTAATGAGTATTATGTGAAATTAATGGATAAGCTATGTGATTTAATGGATCAAGAAGTAAATGATGATACGATCAAAGTATTAAAAGTTATTACTGAACGTTGCAACAATATTTATGATGCATATATGGTGTTAAAAGGTATCATTGATAGACCATTAGAGATCTAACTATTATTCTTATTTTTAATTGAAATTATACGATTAAAAAATAAATATAATTGAAAATTAAAGTTTAGCTGTTGGTATTTCACTGATAAGATCAAGTGTATTTTTTATGTCGTAACTCTCATAATATCTAGTGAGAAATTCATCTTTACTAGTATTCAATTCACCAGATTTTAGCCTCACACCATCGCTATCGAATACAGATACTCTATTTTCCATCATAACTAACGTATTAATGATTGATTCTTTAAACATTCCATCCTCATCAATGTAACCAGATACAGGAATAACAATACTTAACTTTGAATCGCCAACATCTGATTGGTACCTGTTATAGATCACATCACCATTACCTACTCGTTCTGTTCTGCGACAAGATTTTATTTTATCAAGTAAGTCGTATATACCACGCTCCATCGCGTTTTATAATATCATTTTAAATATTTAATTTAAAGTTATGAAAAAATTAGCCATAGTAAGTTCTTTCAGATAAAGTACCAGCGACTATTCTTGTATAACTTCCATAATGAACAGACGTTTTAGTGACATTTTCACTTGATACATAATGTCGCCTATTACTGAATGGATTATAACTTGCACGTAACATAAAATCATAACTACCAACTGTAACATCATATTTCAATTCGTAATAATCTAAGCCATCGCATTTTATAACACCTAATAGTTTAGCTGATACAGTGATTTCATATTCCGTATCTCCTACATAAATATATCGCAGTGTTGGGAAATCTCTAATTAAACTTTCAATATCTGGTTTATCACGAGCACCAAACTTTATCATCTTAAGCTTTGAATACATTCTTGACTGTTGAATGAATTTCTCATATGTAAAATCATTTGAAGTTATGCTATATTCCAAATGCGGTACAGCTAAATCAATATGTGTTTTCCAATATTTACAGATTGGATGCACAAATGGCGTAACTTTTAACCTTAAATCATTCAGAGTATTGAATCTAAATCTAGTATTTTTATTTAAATACATAAAATTATAGTGATAGTCAGGAATATTAAGCAAATCTAAGAGTTCAGTATTGTCTGGATATAACACTACTTCATCAGTTACATTCATAGCAATGTTATCATTTTTGCGTAAAACCATACCGCTTGGATATTTGGACACTTCATATGATGGGAGCGATGTTAGCTGACGCAATTCGCTGCATAAATTTGCTATAGATTGTCTAAATGTTAGCATTTTTACGATAACTTTAATTCAAATTTAATTGAATATATGGGATGTAAAAATAAATAATGCCTAGCTATTTGGTCACCGATGAGCCAGTAGTCGTGTTGGCTAACCAAACAGTAGTTGTGTTGGCTAATCCAACCGACAACATGATAACTAATTGCGATAAAGCTAAAGTGAATTATAGTGTGTTTGATGTGAATAGCGATTGTATTTATTTCAATTGTAGTTATAAATCAGTGCTATTTTTCGGTGAAATCTACAAGCGCAATGGTAATTATTACATTAAATTTAGCAGTATCAGCAATAATAAATGGCTAATTTCTGATGGTTGTGAGATAGATGTATTGCTTAGCGGATATCTCATCGATGGAGTCGTTAATATTAACGACTACTTACTCTCTAAACTTCATTATGGTATTATGACTATGTATGGCAAAATAAGCAATCCAACAGTTAAACTGTTCTGCTAAATAATTGATTTTTTATTGTAAATAAATGTATTATTTATACTTTAAAAAAGGAGAGGTATATTTTACTGAGTGTAATGATTATTATGGGGGATATTATTTACGTGTGAACAATAATATATCAATGAAAGATGATATAGTTATCGGCAATGGCAATGTTGAATATGTTCAGACAGAAACTACAGCAGAATTACGCTTTATGTACAACAATGAAAAGAATATCTATAAATTAAGAGGAGTTGTATTGAATCATAAAAGAGTTATGTTATTGCTAATCGATTTATTCGTATATCGCGTAAGAGGTTTGAGAGGTAATGGTAATGCAAGACTCATGTTAGGTGAATATTTACATGAAGAAATAACAAATGTAATTGATTTTATGAAGCAATTAGATGAAAACAGTGTTAAAAGCGCAGGTAATTATTTATTAGCGACTAAATACATGAAATTCATTAATGAAATACCTGAATATGACATTAAAGATGTTATTGTAGGTGATATTGAAAATACTGGTAGTTGCTATATAGAATACAAATGTGGAATAGCTGAACATCGTACTAAATTAATTGTTGATGAAGATCAGTTATATGATGAAGAAAACGCGCGTGTGGATCTTGAAATTATGATTGTTATGGGTACTGGAAATTACTATATTGAACCATATGAATACAAGTTTGAACATTCAGTTTATACTAGTGGAACATGTATCGCTGATATATGCAAAGATAAATTTAAATATGAAAAAGAAATAAGAGTAATTGTTGACTTAATGCTAAAATACAGATCATGTTTGTTTAGATATATAGATGAAACATATAGAGATTATTCAGATGAATTACCAACACCAATGATGAAGTCAGCAAGATCGATTTAATTTTTTGCTGCTTTCATATCTCTAAATAAAAAATTGAATTTGGATATTCATAGAAAATCAAATGGCAACATTGAAAGTATTGACTCCTGTGATCAGACGATTACATAAGAAATTGGCTTTGTATAGCCATATCTTCAATATTGAAAATAAATCAGAAACTAAAGTGTCCAGTAAATATGATTGTTCACAGATCATTACTATTAAAACATTAGATGATAAAGAAATAATTTCATTCTGGATCAGCACTGAATTAGGTGTATTAAAGGGAATATCTTTGTATTTTAATGTGAAAAAATCAACTATTAGATATTTGAGATTTATTCTTGCCGATTTAAGAATTCCAGATTATTCTTATACTGTAGAATATTATGGTAAGACTATTTATCCTGATATTAAACCATATGAAGTTAGGGATTGCCATAAATCATTAGATCCTGATTCGTTCGAATATCCACTTGATCGCATCAATGATGTGATTAGATATATTCGTTCAATTGAAGATATCGAGAATATCGACACAGCGCAAATGAAAAATATTAATAGTATTCGATTTACCGAGAAATACAAGATCAATATTAAGAGTGTATTTTCATTGTTACCAAATATCAAATATGTGTTTGTTGAAGATGAATTTGAAAATCCAACTGCATACGAATTAATAAATGGTGAAGTCACTAAATGCGATGTTGATATGTTCGAGTATTCAATTTCACTCGTCAAATAAATTGATTTTTTAACTGCATAAAAAATGGAGAAAGAAGTCTATTTTAAGGGTGGTGCAAGCGAAACAATTTGTGAGACAAATCTCGAATACCTAAAAATCAATTATCAAAATAATGGCTCATTTTTAATTAAGAATGTTCAATCTGTATATGGAGGGAAGACACTTTTCGTCTATGAATCCACAAAATATTGCGTAAAAAATATCTTATTTAATAATGTTAGCAATTATGGATTTATTATCCGTGACATAGTTCTTCATGTTTCAAATATGGACAAAGACGAATCAGATTATTGGAATCAAAGAATCAGCGAGATAAATAAATCAACTGATCAATCAATAATTGATAATTTGATTGACGATTTAACTTATAGATGTGAGAAGATAATGAATCGTATGAGATCATCTTGTGCTGATACGAAACCAATTAATCATATTAAATTTGCTTAATTAGTAATCGTTCTTTCTCTTTTTTATGCAGAAATTCAGTGATTTTTTTATCCACAAACGATTGAAATATATATCTGTATGAAAATATTTTACGTAAGCAATAGTTTATTTCGTAGTTATCACTTCCACTTCCATCATAGCATCTAATACCATTGCTAATTATAGCGTAAATTAAAACATCAAAGCAATCACGCATTTTTGGATCATCAACTAAATCACCGTTGTGATATATTTCTTTATCCTTAGTATATGTAAACGATTCTCTGTCTTCAGAATCTTTTGCTACTACTAAATCACTGTCATAATTGTAACTTATGGTCATAGGACAGTCTAAATCCACATAATTATAATAATGGTCATTGATATTAAAATCATATGTGTCTATGTATAGATTTTCTGCTTCATCTAATATACTAATGATTTCGCGTATTTCACTCATAGCTGAATCTTCATTTTTGTCATATCTTATAATTAAATCATTCGTTATCTTAATTATGTAACCATATGTATAACCAAAATGATTTTGTGTGCAATATCTACCCAATTTATGTTTTACAAAAATAATAACCCATCGATCTTTGTACTTTAAATATGATTTACCGCTACTACTGTATATTTTTATGCTATAATATTTGGTCTTAACTTTCATTTTTTAATTAGAAATATAATTCCTATTCGAACTTTCATTCGAATATAATTCAAATATGCTTTGAATTATCAACGACATGCTTTAGTAGTCATAAATCTCTTATCTGGTAATCGTTCTCTATCTCTTTTATTAAGAAATTCATTGATTATTTGATTCATAAACAATTGAAATAATTCATCGTATAAGAATATTTTACGCAAGTAATAATTTATATCATCATTATCGCTTTCTTTGCCTTCATAACATCCAATTCCATTTTGAATTATAGCATAAATTAAATCAACAAAAATATCACTTATTCCTGGTTTATCTATTAATTCACCATTACAATATAATTCTTTGTCCTTGGTGTACAAAAATGATTTCCCATCTCCAACATCCTCTCTTAATTCTAAATCGCCGAAGTTATCCGAATTCGGATAACTTGTATATCTAATATCTATTGGATCATCTAAAGTTTTATAGCCAAGATAATGATCAGGATTAAAACTATATTCATTTATGTATAGATTTTCAGCTCCATCTAATATATCAGTGATTTCATTTATCTCATTCATGGCTGAATCATTATTTTCGTTATATCTTGCGATCAAATCATCTGATGTTTTTATTGACAAAAATGAGTGTTTTTCTGAGTGACATTTACCTAATTCATGTTCTATATTAACAATGACTTGCCAACGTTTTTTCTCTAAATATGATTTACCACTACTGCTATATATTTTTATGTGATTTTCATCTGCTTCAACACTCATTTTTTTGAATTATTTTTAGCAACAAAGATATCTCTAAATGGAAATTAATGATCGATACACATATAAAGGCATAACATTTTATCATGAAAATATGGCTTATGGGCCTAATTATACTATAAGCGATGATATGAACAAAGATGAATTTACATCTATAATTGATATGATAATTGACCCAGAATTTGATATTGTATCTCATTTGATGAATAATACATTTCATTATTTCAATCGCTACATATGTTCGTTAGCAGTTAACCATAATTGTCGGTATATAAATGATCAAATCGAATTATCCGGTGTTGAATTTTCATGTGATTTACTAAGAGAAGTAATAACTACCAGTACAACATTAATTACTTCAACCAGTGATGAATGGGAAAGCAATTATTATTTTAAATTCACATCACAATCTGGCAAATTAAAAGTTATTGCAAAGTCTAATCTAGGCAACGATATAGAGTTTTGTTTTATGTCTAATGGAAAAACAATCGACTATAATTATTGTTCATATCATTATGATAATAATGATAATGAGACTGAATGTAAAAGTGGTTTATGCGATGAATTATTGCGCAATTATCTCAGCGGCAAGAAATACAATTTAATAGGTGAATATTTTATTTTTTAATCCCATAAGTTTAAATAAAAAAGTTAATTACGTGCAGATTTTATGCGAACCATAGATTTATAACCTGTAATTATGTTGTGCATTTTCCAGTCGACAAATGCCAAATATGGTCCAACTTCTTCTTCCATTATGTTTGCGTAAATCAACGGTAAAGATGTTAACGCACTTTGCACAATATAATTAGCATTATTAGGTAATCCTGACCCTAAATATTCTATACCTCTAATATTTCCATATGTGAAAATGTATACTTTATCGTTAAATTCATTCTCACATTTTAGTAAATCAGGATTATAATCATAATCATACTCACATCGCTTAAATTCTTCATATGAATAATTATCTTTGCAACATATAAGATGGTCAATTTCATCTATTAAATTAAATCCTTCAGCTATTTGCTCAATCATGTCAGCGTCTAAATTTAACTTTTGCTTAATTGCTAATGTTTTCGCAACAGAATTAAATACATTACGTTCATAACCTAATATGGTTTCTGTATGTAAATCATTTGGGTCATAATTATATAAACAATTATTAAATATATAAATCCCAAAACCATCATATGTATGATGCTTGATTGATAAGGGAATACCTCTACGATTAAAACTAAAAGTATTGTTATTTACATAATGTGTTAAACTACCATAATGTTTAATGTTATGAGTGGTAACTGTTTCTAACATGTATTCTATTACTTTGCCTATAAAATGAATAATCGCATTTGTTGTCGGAATAATAAAATGTTCATATAGATAACCATACATCGTTTTTTACATTAAAAAATCAAATTATTGTGCAGATCTAACAGATTTCTTATTTAAAGCTTGGAATTCCACTATATGGTCTGAATATATTACTAGCGTATAATCAAAAATACATTCGCGATATTTCAACATTGTATCTACGATTACTCTAATTTGTTTTTGATACTTAGTTGGTTTACTACATATTTCACTATATAAAACAGCTAAAACGATATCTCTAAATGAAAATTAGGGTCATATGAAATAGTTATTAAGCAGCCAAATTATATCTTGCTGATTTAATAATAGAGGTATATCTCTGACATGGTATTGCCAAGATGACCAAAATTCATTATACGCTGAATTATCTAGCAAGCAAAACAATACATTCATGTACTCGAATTGAACTATTGGTTCGCTAATATTTGAATTAAACTTATCCATGTATTTTTTTATTAACTTATATTTGCGACTACTCTCAATCGCAGCCTTTAATTGCGCAAAGTAGTCATCATTGAAAGTGAATTGCTCTTTAAGTTCGCCACGATAATATTCCACATTTGCTGCTATTTTGATGATTTTCCAGTAATCACTGTTAATAGCAAATTCATCAATTATCCAATCATCAGTATTGCAATACATATCTATTATATTGCCATAATCAATTAACACAGCATGAGAATTATTAACGCATATGTTGCCCCAATGTAGATCCCGAATATACCATTTATACTTACGTGTTATGTGTACTATATCAATTAAATCTTTAAATATTCCACGCATAAATTTATAATCTATGTTTCTGGCATTAGACATTCTGACTATAATTTCAAATAGACTTTCACCAACATATGGATATAATAATCTTAAGTAACATGTATCACTATTATATTCCATATTGCGTAATCTCATAACTATATCATCACTAGGTTCAGGATCTAATATTTTACACAATTTACTTGTATCAAATGGAATACCTTTAACTATTTCATATCCAAGCAATTTCATAAAATACTTAGATTCATTATCTGGCATCAAATGTACTAGTCTTGCAAAACTGAATTCTGGATTGAAGCGTGATAGATTTGATTCTTGTGGTAATAAAGGCTGTGTTTTAACTACATATTTTTTATTTTTATATGTGTATAGATCCACTAATCCTAAGCAGCCTGATCCGATATTTGATTTAAACGTATAATTATTTAACATTTAATAAGTAAAAAATAATCAAATTTAAATTAAACTTATCGATAGTAATTGATATATTCATTAATTGCGCGTGCAGATTTAGTTGAAATTTCAGATAATCCATTCTCATTCATAACACGAACTTGATCTAATAGTTCAAATATATCTAAAATTAATTCCTTGTTGAATACATACCCAAGATTATTTTCTATGTGGAATGTCAAGAATCCATTAGGAAATTTAATACTAACAACACTTTTAACCATATCACGATCCATTTTTATGTAATTATCATTTAATAGATATTTATTAGCATGCGAATATACATAATGAGTCAAAATATTATTTTTTGGTTCAAATTCATTGATCGTATCATCGCTCATATCATACTCATTTGTTACATATGTGTGTATTTTAAATACAATTAATATTGATAATAAAAGTGATGTTAAATGCCACGAGAAGTCAAATAATGCATTAAATACACGTATTACCCAATATTTTGAGGTGAAACGCTCATTATACAACTGAATGATTTTGTCGTGAATATCTTCATATATGTAATTAAGCTTAATTAATCTTTCATATATCACATCTGGTGCTTCTTCATCTAACAAAGTAAAATATTGAAGTTCTTCTATATCTGCTGTACCATACGTATAAGTATCATTTACTGTTAAACATGGATAATAGTCGCCATATAATTTATCCAAGACATATATTTTATTTCCCTCATCATTATATACTGATACTCGCATAGCACAATTTATTTGAATTATTAATTCAATTAAATCTAATTATTGATTCGATTTAGAATGATTACAGATGCACATATATTCATGTATAAGGATAAAAACACACAAAAGTTAATAATTGGAGGTGATATTGGTATAAATACTGATTATATAGTACATAATAAATATGATTCAGATGAATATGGAACGATTAGTGCTAAATATATGATATCACCAAACACAGCTATTATGTGTTATCAAGAAGATCCAGATATTGTTGCCATTTCATTATGTGAATGTATTTATGATGTACATGATAAAACATTATTATCATTTGAATTTAAAAATCATAAGTTAATAGCTTTCCTATATGAATTTAGTACTGCATTTTGTGATATGAGAAATGGTATTATTAATGAATCAGTAATGGAAAGATATTATGATGAATTAGGCGAAAGACTTAGATCAATGGAACATGATATTTTACTGATAAAGCAACAAGCTGATTCATTTGCTGCTAGATATGAGAATCAGAAATTAAAGAGAGCAAATTAGTTTATGTTTTTTATTTGAACTTATGCTAATAAAAAATAAATATGGACTATATTTTAGATGAAAATGGTAACAGATGTACTTATTTAGATGGACAATTACACAGTTATGATGATAAACCCGCTATAATTACTGTTAATGGAAGTCAATATTGGTACCTAAAAGGTGAACTTCATAGGGATGATGATCTTCCTGCTGTCATTTATGCTAACGGCACTCAATACTGGCATAAAAATGGTAAAATTCATAGAGATAATGATTTACCAGCTATAATTTTTGCAAATGGTAATAGATATTGGTATCAAAATGGTGAACGTCATAGAGATAATGATTTACCTGCTGTAATTTATGCAGACGGTGATCAATGTTGGTATCAAAATGGTAAAATTCATAGAGATAATGATTTACCAGCTGTAATTTGTGCAAATGGTGATCAAGAATGGTATCAAAATGGTCATCGTCATAGGGATAACGCAAGAGATCCATTACCTGCTATCATACGCGCAAATGGTCATGCTGAATGGTGGATCAACGATGAAAAGATTAAAGAATGTGAGAATTATCAACCGCGAGTTAAATCGGCACGTAATTGATATCTATCAATTACTAATTAACATTTGTTAATTGCTACTGATATCTATCAATTACTAATTATTAGTTGCTAAATATTTATTTTTTAATCACATAAGTCTAAATAAAAAACTAATAAGTAACTGATATCTATCAGTAGCAATTAACAAATATTAATTAGTAACTAATAAATGTTAGTAGCAATTGTTGAATTAATAACAGTAACTAATAATTATTAGTTACGTGCCGATTTAGTCATCATAGGGATTAATTTATGTCTTACTATATAATCGCAATCTTCATTTTCACAATCAGCAAAAAGCCTACATTCGTCGCATTCTCTATACATAAAAGTCTTATCTTGAAGTGTGAATTTCATGTGATTATAATGCCGTCCCAGAATATATTTTATGACTAACTCTCCTACATGTATGCAATCAAGAAGATCATTCGGTTCACTTGTAGTTACCCTGAATGACTCATTATGCTTATCATCATCGATATTTTCCAATACATCCAATATGATATTAAAATCACCAAATCTACTATTCATTATGTGGTCAAATAGAGTATTATTTAGTAATGCATCTATGGTATTTTTAGCTGTCGTTAATAGTAATTCACCATTTATGCATTCATTTTCTACATCTTCTTCATATACAACAGTAAATATACCCTTATAGTGATATTCACCATTGATTAATTCTAAGTCTTCCATATTTATTTTTTATTGTTATTAATTCAAATAAAAAACTAATCAGTAACTAATGATTATTAGTTGCAATTAATAAACATTAATTGCGTGCCGATTTAACCATTGGAATTGGAGTAATTAGTTTGTGGTTTATTATGTGATCGCAACTTTTACGTTCACAATGGGTGTGATAACTACAGGTAATACATTCTTTGTACATAAAAGTCTTGTCATGTAACAAAAATTTCATATAATTACAATTTTTCCCTCTAATATATTTTATGACTAATTCTCCAATATGAATACAATCAATAAAACCACTTTCATTCATGATCACTTTAAATGACTCATCATATTTATCATTATGACTATTTTCTAATATATTTAATATAAAATTGAAATCACCAAATTTACTATTCATTATGTGGTCAAATAAGGTATTATTCAGAATCGCATCTATAGTATTTTTTGCTATCATTAATAATCCACCTTTCATATATTCATTTTCTATGTCTCCTTCATATAAAGCGGTAAATATACCTTTATAGTAATATACACCATCGATTAATTTTAAATCTTTCATATTTATTTTTTATTGCTATTAATTCAAATAAAAAACTAATCAGCAACTAATGATTATTAGTCGCAATTAATAAACATTAATTAGTAACTAACAGTTGTTAGTTACGTGCCGATTTAGTCATTACGGAAGTTAATTTATGACTTATTGTATAATTACAGTCTTCATTTTCACAATAAATGCAATTCCAACATATATCGCATTCTATATATGTGAAAGATTTATCATGTAATGAAAATTCTATAAAACCATAATCTAATCTACTGTTGCATCTCACAACTAATTCTCCAATATAAAATTCTATAATGTCTTCTGAATCATTTCTTATTATCTTAATTGATTCATATTTCACACTATCATTTATATAAATATCATTATAATCAATATTTATTAATACATCCAACATAACATTAAAGTCGCCAAATTTACTATTCATTATATATTCAAATAATGTATCATTCAGAAATGCATCAATGGTATTTTTTATCTTTTTCATCAATAATCTATATTGCATATCTCCATCTTCTAAGTGGTCTTTGTATATACCAGTGAATATATTCTTATAATAGTATTTATTATCTACTAATTCTAAGTCTTCCATATTTATTTTTTATTGTTATTAATTCAAATAAAAAACTAATTAGCAATTAATGTTTATTAATTAGTAACTAACGGATGTTAGTAGCAATTGTTGAATTAACGATAGTAACTAATGATTATTAGTTACGTGCCGATTTAGTCGCTGTAGGAGCTAATTTATGCCCGATTATATCATGATGATATATAGCTCTTGACCAATTTTCAGAATTATCGAACCAAGTATACATAACAGATTTGCCACATAATGAAACTTGTGTAAAAACATATTGTTGATCATAAATAAATTTTATGGTTAATTCTTCCACATGAATAGTATCAATAATACCATTTGGATTACACTTTATTACCTTTAACAAATCACTTTGTATGTTATATTTTGTATACATATCATCACCAATATTTTCTAATACGTTAGACACAATTTCCAAATCGCTAAATTTACTATTCATTATATGTTCAAATAAACAATTGTTTAGAATTGCATCTATGATATTTTTTGCTTTCATTAGTAATAATTCAGTCTTACTGATTTCAAACTCACCTTCACATATCCCAGTGAATATGCCTTTATAGTGATAAAATCCATTAACTATGGTATCTTCCATGACTGCTTTGTAATTAAAAAAATCAATTTATTGGCATATTACGCGCTGATTTGACTTGTCTATTTGCCAAATATTGACCAATATTACATTTGCATATATTATTGCAATTCTCACAACGTCTAAAATAACAGTCATCTGTCTTGGGTTCGTATTTTATCTTTTTACCATGTAAATATAATTTATAGTACTTTGGAAATGATCCAGTAAAACGTACTTTAATTTTTAAGTCACCGATAGTGATATAACTACTGTAGTAATCGTCATATTCATATTCACTAGATATATAGCATGTAATATTGCTCCATTTTTCTATGCGATAGAATATATGATAAATATCACAGAAATTACTATCCATTATATATTCAAATAAATGATCATCAAGTATAGCATCAATTAATTTAATCTTATCAGTTAATACTTCTCTTGGTGGATTTGCACTATATATCAACATGTCTATACCCCTATAGTAATATTTATCATTGATTATTTCCATGATTATTTTGCGACTAAAAAATCAATTTATTGGTCTAATTGCGTGCAGATTTGACATTAGTTGGTATGTCAATGTTCATCAACATGAAATGATTCCTTGTTTTATTATACTGCTCGAATAAATCATGATACATAGCAATCATTATTTTACGTAATTTAGTATAATACTGATCTACTTTATCGATTACGTCATTTGTATACAAATGACTATCATCCGTATACAAATGACTATCATTCGTATTCGAATACAAATGATTATCTTCTACGTAACACAATAATTCCATGAATTCTGTCATAAATGCAATAAAATCTGCATTTTCAATCTCAATTTTCAATTTTGAATATGTAAATGTTTTACGTAAATAATAAGTCAATGAAATTCTACAACTATCAGGAAAAACTCTAGGTGTAAAATCGCAATGAACTATATATTCTTGTGTGGCGATAAATTGTGCTGTAATATAAGCATCAGTATCATGATCTCGTAATTCAACTCTGTCAATAAAAGTCAAATATAAATCACTTTTATCAAAGCGAATCAAATCATTGACTTTAGTTACACGTAATCGCCCCATATTTAACTAAAAAATTATAATTGTAATTGCTTACTTCTTGCCATGCTTATTAAGATAAATGCAAAACCTATTCTTGTAATCGCCATCTAATAGCTCATTTTTGTAATGCAGCGATGCGACTCGTAGATGGCAATCATATTCTTGCATCATAATAATCCCATTTTCAATTGAATATTCGTTATTTGCAACCCAAACATATCGCAGATTTGGCATATGTTTAAATAGAAATTTAACATAATGTTCTGCATTATCAAATTCATTAGTGAAACATATACCTCTAAAATGATCGTATTTGAATAAGAAAGTTAGTTTATCTTCGCTGACATTTGATGGCTTATTACTGTTAATGTGATATATGTAATACAACGCATCATTAGCAGAACCATCAGATAGTCTTATATCATTTTCCTCGATAAACAAACAAATCAGTGTCATCTAAGTAACGTAGATTACCCCTGCTTCCTGTTCTAGTAGATATTATTAATTCAGCATGAAAATCAGGAATATTAAATACCTTTATAAAACGATGTAGTGGTTCATTATTATCTCTTATTATAAAATTCAAATACATATGTACTATAACATATGGCCTATCTTCGTATCTCAATACTAAGCCTCCCGCTGGATTATAAGAACTAGTCCAATCGGGCAATAAATATTGGTAATTATCTTCTATGTAATCGCACAAATTATCATTTGATTCTATAAAGGTGAATATCATTTATTTTTGATCGATTAATCAAAAAATTATAGCGCTTACTTATTGGCTGATTTGAGTTTAATAGTAGGCCAACACGATGACAAATTCATCAATTTCAAATGCTCAATCACATTATCTACGAATGCACTTAAGTCATCATGTAATGCATTAATTTTGTCATCAGTTAATTCACCCTCTAAATAATTGTTGATTTTTTCTACAATATAATCATCGGTATTTGTAAATGCATAATTATTCTCAGTAAAATCATATACTTGTACTTTATTTTTCCTCTTAACGACGCTAAAATGACCTTTAATGTAACCCACACACATTTCACCTTCTTCAATATCTATGACCATGTATTCTAATTCTCCATTTTTGACTGTATTTATATCAACATTTAATCTTGCAAATTCAATCTGCCAAATAGTAAAATTTATAGAATTAAAAATATCAAGTATATGATGGAGATTTAATATTAATCCTTGTACATTTCTAGTGATTTGATCATTGAATACCTCGATCATTTTTCTTTGCAAATATAAATTCAAATAAATTGATTTTTCATTTGAAGGAATTGCAAGATGTCGGAATATCACTTACTATATGCAGATGGAGTATTGTTTAAAAATACAAGTGTAAATAGAACATATGGTATTTGCTATACAAATTATACTATTAGTGTTGTTATGAACACATCTAACGATACTAAAATGTTCATAACTAGAGATTGGATTACTAGATTCATACTGAGAGAATTTACAGGTGATAGTATATATTCATATTATGCAGTTAAGATTGGATCTGAATTAGAAATACCAGAATTAGATCTATTCATGGATGAATTGAAGGAGTTAATGATTAAGTTACAAAGAGGTGAAGATGTAGAAGATCAATTAGTCATTGATTATTATAATGAAGCTGAAAGATATGCAAGAATATTAAAGATGTTTGCTGATGAGTTATACGAGGAATCTAAAAAACGTGCTGCAGAAATTAACTTCAATCGGCAATCTAAAATGGCAAGTAATTGATATTTATCAATTACAGTTAATTACTATATTTTTTATTTGAACTTATGCTGATAAAAAATAAATATGGAATATGTTTTAGATGCAAATGGTAATCAATGCACTTACTTAGATGGTGAATTACACAGTTATAATGATGAACCAGCATTAATTACTATTGATGGAAGTCAATGTTGGTATGAGAATGGTAAACGTCACAGAGACAATGGTCCAGCTGTTATTGGTGACGATGGTAGCCAATATTGGTATCATGATGATAAACTTCATAGGGATAATGATGAACCCGCTATAACTTATGCTAATGGATATAAAGCATGGTATCAAAATAATAAATGTCACAGAGACAATGATTTGCCTGCAATAATTTATGCAAACGGTAATCAAGAATGGTGGGTCAATAATAAATGTCATAGAGAAGCAAAAGATGAATCCCCTGTTGGTCCTGCTAAAACTTATGTTAATGGGGGCAAAAGATGGTATAAAAATGGCAAACGTCATAGAGACGATGGTCCCGCTGTAATTTATACAAATAGAAAAGCTGAGTGGTGGATCGATGGTGTGAAGATTAAAGAATGCGATAATTATCAGCCAAAAGTTAAATCGGCACGCAATTAATTACTGTTTTTTATTTGAACTTATGCTAATAAAAAATAAATATGGACTATGTTTTAGATGAAAAAGGTAATAAATGCACTTTTCTAGATGGTGAATTACACAGTTATGATGATAAACCTGCTTTGATTTACACTAGTAATGATCAATATTGGTATAAAAATGGTAAAATTCATAGAGATAATGATTTACCTGCTGTAATTTTTATCGGTGGTATTCAGTATTGGTACCAAAATAATAAAATACATAGAGAAAATGATTTACCTGCTATAATTTATGCAAATGGTAATCAATATTGGTACAAAAATGGTAAAAAGCATAGAGACAATGATTTACCTGCCATAATTTATGCAAACGGTGATCAAGTTTGGTATCAAAATGGTAAAATTCATAGAGATAATGGTTTACCCGCTATAATTTGTACAAATGGTGATCAATTTTGGTATAAGTTTGATATGAGACATAGAGTCACAAAAGATGGATCTTTTCCAGGTCCTGCTGTAATTTTAGCAAATGGTCATGCTGAATGGTGGATCAATGATAAAAAAGTCGAAGAATATGAGAATTATAGGCCAAAAATTAAATCTGCACGTAATTAATAAACATTAATTAATGATTGCGTGCCGATTTAGTACGCAATCCTGCAGCTTCAATTTTATACTCATTGTACAATTTACGTATATCTTCAATTGATTTTTTATGATGTTTATTAAGACTAATCAGTTCTGTTTCACCATTTTTATCGAGCAAAATATAGTGATGAACTGGATCAAATCTTTCATAAATGAGATTTATCAAATAAGTCAACTTAACATATTTAGAGCCAACACATAACTTATACGAATATTGAGAACTTGCTTCATCTTCAATATCATTCTCATCACAATAGTCAATGAATTCGCTAACTTTATTCATGCAATTATCTACTTTTTCATAAGTTTCTATTTTAACAAATCCATCTATGGCTAATTCTTCCATATATTCATCCATATTCTTATTTAGTTCAATAATGATATTATTATCGTATTCGACTTCACTTGAACTCATATCAGACATTTTTTACAAATAAAAAATCAATTTCTTGCTGATTTAACATGAGATCTCGCAGCATCAATTCTACAATCGTTGCATAAATTACGTATTGTTTTAATTGAAGTATCAGATATATTTGTTTCTGAAAAATCACCACAATCATTAATTAATATACTACCATTATCAGCATCATGTCCATAACGTGTAAAATAAGTTAGTATGATAAACTTAGAACCATATCTTATTTCATATGATGACTCAGAATACCCTTTTCCAGTAATATAAAAATTAGAACCAATAAATTCATAAATAGATAATTCAGCAACTGCTTCATATGGAGTTTTTATTTTAACGAATCCTTCTACATTCAGTAAAGACATATATTCATATAAACTATCATTTAATTCGGTTACAAGAACAACTACGTTTTCCTTACTTATAGATGTAATATTATCCATATTTTTTGCACGTAAAAAATCAATTTCTTGCTGATTTAGTGCGTGATCTTGCAGCATCAATTATGTAATTATTGCACAAATCATATATTTTTCTGATTGCTTTTTCATCATGTTTAAGGTTAAAAAGTACACGTCCAGCATCGATACTTAGCTCTATGTAATAATTTGTTCTATCAACGTCTTTATATTTTGCCATATAAGTTAATGCTACATATTTAGAACCAATATATGTTTCATATGTATGCATTGAATATGCTTTATTGCAGATATTCTTCATACAACATTTCTTAAATTCATCTATCGTTTCCATAGTGTTTATTTCACCACTAATATAAGTTTCCACTTTAGTGAATCCTTCTATTCCTATTATTTCTATGATTTCATACAAATCATCGTCTAATTCGATAATGACATTGTCATCTGTATACAGATGACTACCTTCATACTCTACACTTTCACTATCACTCATTTATTTGTGTGTAAAAAATCAATTTCTTGCTGATTTAGTATGCGATCTCGCAGCATCAATTATGTAATTATTACATAAAATACGTATACTTCTAATTGGATATCCGTCATATTGAGCACTTATATCGAACTTAAATCCACAATCATTGACTTTTATGTAACGCGATACTTTTGATGCAAATACTTCAAAGTAGCAAACTCCATATGTTAGTATGATAGACTTAGAACCAAGTACTATTTTATATGAGTGTTCAGATATACCTTCATATGATATCCCATCGCTGAGACTTTTATACACTAAATCATTAATCGTACTCAATGTTTCACATTCACACTTATTAGTTTTTATTTTAATAAATCCTTTTATATTTAGTATGGACATATATTCATCTAAAATTTTATCTAGTTCGGCTATGATAACTATTTGATATTCGTCACTCATTTATCTGCAGATAAAAAATCAATTTCTTGCTAGCGAGTAAATATTGCCACGCATTTTGACTCATTATGACGAATTAATACCTAATTCTTTAATTAAATACTTAACATCAGGAATATGATCTGTGCTATTAATAGTAGTATACTTAAATTTAGTAGGGACGATTAAATCGGCTTCAATTTTTAATGCGAAAATCTTAATTTTAGTGTTTTTATCCCTAAAAATAACATCAAATGAACTGGATAATCCATTGTCACATATTACACCTCCATATGTTTCAATAATGTATTTGGTTGATAAAATAGCAAACTTATCTCTCAAATTATTAATGACTCGATATGCATCCATTTAGTATATTTATTTAATTATTTAATTGGATAATCAATTTTTTTGAATTTGTATTACATAAAAACAGTTAAGATGGATAGCACAATTGCTGAAATGCTGGACAGTATTGACACTAAGGGTGAAATTAAGCCTACTAATTTTCATGCTTTTACTGCTCAAACTTTAAAGGATAAATCAGGGCATTATTGCTTAATTGCTCATACTAGCATTTGTACATTATTGGTAAAACGCAAAGATGGTATTTATAAGTATAGAGCAACTAAGACATTAGAAGAATTATTAACTACTAATGGACCTATGAAAGATTGTAATGAGGAATTTCCAAATTTATTAGTATTGCCGCTATTATGTAAGTTAGGAAGAATGCTTCAATTAGGAGCTTACTAAATAATTATTTTTTAGATATATAAATGTCTTATCAGTGTGACGATATCAATTGCGATTCATTTAATGTTAATGGGAATATTAGCGTTAATGGTTCATCCGGTACAAATGGTCAAATACTAGCTAATGTAGCTGGAAATACAGCTTGGACTTCAACTTCATCATTCAGAGATCACATGAGATTCTTTAATAATACTCCTATGAACATTAATACTGGCACTAATGTATTTGCTGTTAATGGTCAATTGCAAACTGATATTGGATCGCCATTTATATTTGATTTGCCAACTGGTACATTTTCATGCAATAAAACAAACACTTACATATTTACATTCAAAACTATGCTATCAACGCATAATGCTCAATCCAAATTTGTATTCAGTAATGGCACTAGTATATTAGCGACTTGTGATATTGACTACTTGCCTGGAATTACGACAGAACAACCATTTCAATTCACTGCTACATTACCAGCCGTATTTAATGATGCATGGGCAGTTGGATTTGTCAGCATTGGTGTTGGTGGTATCGCTAATACATCTGGTGCTGATCCACTGTTTGGCTGTCCAACTACAACTTTGGAAATTACCAGTATCTAATATTTGAATTAAAAAATAAATCATAGCTGATTCACTACATATATCTTGAATAACCTATGTATCTTTGCTGCTGTTGTGGTTGTTGTTGCAGATATTTTCTACGTATGATTAAATTTCTGATTCTAGCATCAACTAAAGCAATAAAGTAGCGTAATATATCCATTGGTGAACGTCTACCATAAGAAGGATAATCACCCATACTATTTTTTAGATTCATTAATGCCTGTTGTACAGAAGTAGCTTCAATTAATCCTTGGTTAACAGCTCTATTAATTAGAGCAATAGCGACATATTTATTTAACTTATCTACCATATTAGTATGATCATTCTTATATTTTCTGATGATTGCACTTACTTCGTGCATATTCAAATCATTAATGCTTGTCATTTATACTTTATAAAAAATATAATTGCAAAAATATAACTTTAATTGAATTAATAGATGGATTAAAATATGGGTAATACTTGTACTAAGCGTACGTTCAAAGATGGCAAATTACACAGCTATGATGATAAGCCAATTAGCTATTTACTTGATGATGTGTGGTATGATAATGGACTTGTGCATCGCGATAATGGACCAGCAGTAGTTAGATTTGATGGCATGAAGCGTTATTATAAACATGGAAAACCCCATAGAGAGTTAGGTCAACCAGTTATTGAATTTCCAGATGGATCTGAAGTTTATATGACTGATGAAAAAATACATCGTGATGGTGACAAACCAGCGATTATTCTAAATGCAAATAATGGATTGTTCGTGGACGACAAGAAAAAGATTGAATATGCTATATTCTCTAAACATGAAGAACTATACGATATTTTAATTAATATGGGATTATTCAAGATTAATGGTATAATTAAGTATTGGTTCAAAAAAGGAAAGCTAACTAGAGATGATGGACCTGTAATTGAAACTAATGATTACATTATATGGATTAAAGATTACATGATACATCGTGATAATGGTCCAGCAATAATTTATGCAGATGGTAAATGTGAATTTTGGACAAAAAATGTAAAAGCAGACCTAATGCAGCAACATAATTATGGCCATAGTCGCGTTAAATCAGCTCGTAATTAATTCGATGCTGATTTATTAGTCATTGGTCTATGCTCAAGATACAAATCATATAATTCAGCAATTAATTTTAGTGCTTTAATAATATCTTTTTCATCTGCTAAATAGTAATAGCTAATTGACTCTTCATGATTAAAATATAAGCATTTATTAAAATTATCTTTACGTATATTGCATGTATGCGTATAATTACAATAGCTATCTGTTTCAAATTTAAATGATAAACCATCAGAATAAATAGTAGCTAAATATGCACCAGGTTTACGTTCATTAACGACTTCCCATTTTTTTATTGGTAAATCAGTATCAATATCACTGAAGTCAAAACTTGCTGTGTATCTCATTTTTGCTATGATATATTATTCAAATTAATTAACTAATTAGTTAATTATTTAATAACTATATAGTTATTAATAAATGAACATCGAAACTTACACTAATGGGGATATCAGAATCACTAAACTGAATGGTAAATTGCACAGCATTGATGATGAACCTTCATGGATTCATAAAGATGTAAAAATGTGGCATAAAGACGGTTTGATTCATCGCGATAATGGTCCTGCTGTGATAGATAATAAATCAGAAGTTTGGTATCAAAATGGTCTGATACATAGAGATACTGATCCAGCATACATAAGTGATAATGCAATAATGTGGTACGTGAATAATATGCCTCATCGCGATGATGGTCCTGCTGTAATCGGCATAAATGGTAGGGCTGAATGGTGGATAAATGGCGAATTTATAAAATTATCCAATAACTACAATCCTCAAGTTAAATCAGCAAGGAAATTTATTTGATTTTTTGTATTTGTTAAAATGATTATTTTTACACTTGATTTTTACTCTAATGATAATGACGTTAGTAAATTCCCTGATAATACCTATCCATATGTCAACATATATGATGAAAATGCTGTAGATATAGACTTCAAGTTTATCTTTGGCACTAATTGCAATATTTCATATTACAAAGATGAAGATTACGCACTTCTAAGTGTGTCAAATATAAAATCTGATATACACAATACTGAATTGTTTAATTTAGTGGAAGAAATATTAGGTCTATACAATGTGGAATATGACAGAGAATTATTCAATAGCTATATTTTAAATTTGCATAACTACATTATTCAATTTCAAGAGATAGTAAAATTTGGCTATGATAGATTTATTAATTTGGATAAACACAACAAAGGTAGCGATCGAAGTGAATAAAAAATATAGCTTATATTTATTTTTTTAGTTGTGTAAATTCAATTGAAATATTAATATTTATTTGTCCACCTAAAGATTAACTGATTTAGGTATAATATGAAATGGTTTAATGGATCTAATCACTATATTTGGATCATCAATAGATTTGTGCAAAATTAATTCATCGCAAAATGGTCCCTTTACAACTGTGTGTCTACGATAATCGCTATATTTTTTATCATCAATAGTGTAATCAATGCCATTATCTGATTTACTCACGTATACTTGCTTTTTACCATAATCCCCTCGTCTGTATGAGGAATAAGCAAGTGATCCAGCTATAGCGAACATCCACATAGAGAAGTTATTCATCGCAAATTTATTTTATTGAATTTATATCTTCAAATAAAATGATTACTTATGGTTCTGATGGAAGTATTATCGATATTGATGATAACTTGCTATATTGGATAAGTGAGAATCGCTACAGTGAAGAAGATGATTATTGTGAACCTAAATATAGCAATATTTCATACTTGCAATTTAAGCGCAGCAGTAGTTGTGGTGATTTTATAGTAGATGAAGAGGTCTACAATAATTACAGGTTCAGTAAAATCGGAGATAGTTGTTATTTATTCATTACTGATTATGAAATGCATGGAGGACATGTCTTAGATATAATGATGATTGAACTTAATTCAGACATATATGCGTTAATGGATTGCAAAGATGAACCACATGAAGTTATATTAGGCAATATGGAATTATTGACTAATGCATTGAAGCGTTATGTTGATCATATATTTTCAATTAAACATATGCGTATTGGTGGAAATATTAAAAGTAAAAAATAATTATTTTTTACATTAAGTAAAGTTTTTTGTCATAAATTTGATTTTTGTTCGATAAAAAATGAATACTTATTGTTCTGATGCTAGTATCATTAATATAGATGATGATTATAGCTTAATAGATTGGATACATAATGGTCGTTATACTGCAGAAAATGATAATTACAATCATGATATCACTAACAAATCATATCTTCAATTTATAAGTTCTAATACTTGTGATTTTATTGTAGATGAGGAGTATTATAATTATTATAGATTTTATAAATTTGGAGATAAATGTTATTTACATGTAACTGATTATGAAGGAGATGGAGATTATCCATCAGAAATAATGCTGGCTAAACTTAATACAGACATAACAGAATTAATGGACTGCAAAGATGAACCTCATGAAGTTATATTAGGTAATATTGAATTACTGACTAATGCATTAAAGCAATACGTTGATATAATTTCTTCATTTGAACATATACGTATTGGCAGAAATATTAAAAGTAAAAAATAATTATTTTTTATCGCTTCAATTCAACATTGTAAAATCAACAGGTCTAATCGAAATCCAAACTTTACCATCAAAATATATCTTGTCATAAAACAATCCATACATAACAACTGGTTTTTTCTTAGTGAATATTACATATCCATCTAAATAATTCCTATAATCGCTATCTTCACGCTTCACTTCTAATGCATTATTGCCAAAACATCCTGATCTAATGGCTGTGTATATGATAATAGATACACTGATTAAGCTAGCAAAGATTAATGCGATACCCATTGCAATTTTTCAATTAGAATTATTCAAAAAATTAAACTAACAATTGTAATCCACATACCTAATAGGTCTAATGGAATTATATCTATCATTATCTAAGTAAATAGTATCATAAAAGATGCCTATATAAATTACTGGTTTATTGATCGTATAACACACTGGTCCATTAATAGAACATGAATATATGTAATCTTGCCATAATGAATTGCGTTTACCATATTTCCTATTTTCAGTGATGATCAATACTGTATTACCTAATTTGCCTAATCTAGCAGCGATATAAGTGCAAGATAAAGCAGCCACACATAAAATAAACAACTTGGGCATTTATTATTAATGTTTAATTTTTCAATTAGAATTATTCAAAAAATAATTAATTGCGTGCAGACTTAAACATCGTAGGCATGCTTTTAGCTGCATCGAATATTCTATTAGTCAGTAATACCAAATACTCTCTTATGACTACATAGTACTCCCTAATAGAATAGATATTACATATTGATTTGAAATATCTTATTGTTTCATCTGACATATATAATGTTGATGGTTCATCCTTAACATAGACAGTGACTTCTAATTTTTCATAATTAAATCTTAAACGAGTATTTAGCCCATATTCCAAGTACAAATAATCACCATCGCGTTTTATCTTGCCATACTTACTTCTGTCATACACTGATTCAATTGAACCTTCAATTGGAAAATCAGTATTTATGTTAATTATTTTCTCATATTTATAAATCAACATATCATAAATCATATCAAATGCATTAATTAATTTTGCATTACTGATATAGTATTCAGTATTGCAATCACTAATACTGATTAAGCTGTCAGTATCATTGATAGCAATGCCATTAAAATATGTCGCATTAACAGGTATAGACTTATCCATTATCACTACTCTAGATTCACTAGAATCAGTTGATCCAAAATACATAATGGAATTATAATTCATCATGATCAAACCAAGATTAGCTTGAATATATATCGTAGTATCTGGATCCACATAATCTTCATGTATTATCTTATAATTTCCTTTACTTACTCTTTCAATATTCATTTATTTCAATTAAAGAAATCAAAAAATTAATCAAATCGGATAATAAGTTATTATTTTTTTATATATTAAATGTCAGTTACACAAAGATTATTAAACAGTAGAATTAGAATAGATGGAGATTTGGCACCAAATTCGGGGCAATTAGGCGTTCATGGCAATATTACTGGTTCAATTTCTCCATTTAATGTAGTGCCTTCAGGTTCAGTAACTCGTTATTTTTCCTCTTACTTTGTTAATGCAGGTACAGCACCATCAGTCGCATTGCAATTACCACCAATCGGCACTGGTGTTAGTATTGGCTGGAAGGCAAGATTTTACTACGTTTTCACATCAACAAGTTTAGTAGGTGGTGCAGGTAGCCAAGTATTAGATATAAGCAATTCATCAGGCACAATAATTTATACACTAAATAGTTCTGTATTTAGAGGTACTGCATTTGGTAGTCTTAATACGCTAATACCATTTACAGTCACTGCAATAGGACCAGGTATTAATAATTGGTTATTTGAAGTAGAAGCACCCAGTTATGCGCAACCAGGATATTTTACCACATATTCATCTTCTAATAATGATCTACAAGCATCGCCATTTGGACAATTAGGAAAAATCACAACTAGATCAGATGGAACCAGTAATATAAACGTATTATTCTCATCACCGGTAATTATATCTTTTAGTACTTTACCTACATTAGTGACTAATGATATATATTTCAGAGATGGAAACTTTTACAGCATAACTTCAACTCGTGTTACATTTAATAGAACAGGATCATATTTCATAGAATTTCTCATTGCTTTAACATTAGCGGGTGGTGCAACTAATACGAATTGTCAATTTGCTGCTAGATTAAATGGGACTACCACATTACCTGCTCATTGTATAAACACAACTAACACGATAACATCAAATAATTTATTTTTATATTCATTCAAATGCTATTTTAGTGCAAGTGCAACTAACTTCATTGAGCTATTAGGAGGCAGATCAGCAACTACTGGTGGAACAGTTACTCTAAATTCCAACACAATTTATACAATTTATTGTTTAGGTACTTAAAATAAATGGCAATATCTGCGTTTAGACTATCAAACGTCAGATTAACACTTGCGAGTAATGGTAGTATAGACACAAACAGCGGATCATTGGGTTCATCAGCGAGACTCTCAACTAGTTCTAATTTCAGCATTATACCGACTGCAGCTTTTAGTCGCTATTATCATATTTATATAATACAAACTGATGCTAATATCACAGTTACATTGCCAACAACTACAAATGTGAGTCTTGGATGGCGCGCTAAGTTCATATTAGTTAGTGCAGCAGCAACTGGAGCACTCAATTTTACAGATGGAACAACAACTCAAGGCAGAATTGATTCTGCTGGTTACGGCACAATAGGATGTGAAATTCAACTAGTCACATCGCCATCAACTTATTTCTTTAATTACTATCCAAGTAATCCATTAAATAATTCTCAATATGCAAGCTTATATTTTACTAGTACTGGTATCGCTAATACAATACCAGTATTGAAGCCTTTATCATATGGAAAATTCTTTTCATATTCAGGATTATCTACTTCATTGCCAGTAATTAATGGAAACAATACAGTACCACAAGTAATAGGATGGTTAGCAGCAACACCAGGAAGATATGTAGACAGCGATGTATTTGATACGACTGTCGCTACTAGAATACAACCAAAAGTTTTAGGCATGCTTAACATAACAACTTTAATAGTGGTCAATTCGTCTGGAGGTGCATCTAATATAACTAATGTATCAATTGCGATAAATGGAGTATCCAATACAATATATGAGAATGAAGTCGCTACTATATCATTATCTGGAACTCAGGTAATCAGAACTAAATCATCATTTGTATGTAATACTGTAGGTAATTATTTCGAAATAAGAATTAATAAAGCTGCAATATCAGGAGGAAGCAATCCAGTCGATAGAGCCAGTACATATTTATTAGCTGAGTTTGTACAATCATAATAAATGACAGCAATAGTAGATAATTCAACATTTATAATTAATGGTGATTGCGATATCAGTACTGGTTCATTAGGAGAAACAGTAATATTGTCTGGGATTACACTCAGTTTTAGCTTAGTTCCTGGAGTTAGTGCATTAGGATTAACCAAATATTATAATGTTTATGTTGTGCAAACTAATACACCTAATATAAACATTACACTTCCAACTGTAGAAGTTGCTACTGGTTGGTATTGTCGTATTGATTTAACTAGTACAGCTGGTACTGGATCATTGCTAATATCCAATGGTGCAACTATTGTAGCAGGTTTAAATTCCAATTCAACATTTGGAAGCGTTCAGACTTCGGTCACTTTGGTTAAGATAGGTGGCACTAATTCTTGGGCGACAATGTACTCTGTACCTGCAAGTGGAACTGCGATCCAAACACCAATTATAACTCGAACTGGTCTGCTAATGAAGAATTATATATCTGCTAAATTCTTTTCATTTTGCGATGTTCTTGGTAGCGGTGTTATAAATGTAAATACAACCGCTGATGTTGCACTTAGATGGGTCAATCCGAATGGTCGATATTTCGATACTGCATTTTATAATGTTGTCAGCAATACTAGAATAACTGCACTTATTGCTGGTTCATACTCATTCGCTGGTATAATTGGAATTAATAATGTGTCATCTGCTAATTTAAACAATTTGCGTATTCGCCCAAGATTAAATGGTCTTACTTTCTTAACTAGTTTTTCAGTAGTAGCGAGTCAAATACAACTTTTTGCATCTGGTGTATATTATTTTGAAGGCGCTTTTGTACTTGCTGCTAACGACTACGTAGAAATCCTAATTGGTAAATCAGCTATATCGGTAGGTACTAATCCAGTTGATTTAGCTAATACATCTATGAGTGTTACACTTGTAGGATCAACTTAGATGTTTGCGATATAAAAAAATTGAATTTGCACAATCATAGAAAACCAAACATGAATATTGAAGCTTATGCTGATGGAATTATTGCTGATTTCGATAGAGAGGTATATAGTTCATATAGTCTTAAAACATTCGATTTTACATTAATTGAATTTAAAAATAATTTGCTTTTAGTGAATAAAGCTAAACAAGCATTAAGATATATTTCTAATGAATATGGTTTTGATCTATTATTCAATAAATCAGAAATAAGAATATGTTTTACATATGATTACAATGAAGAATTAGTAGTCAATAACTTCAATATTAGACCTTTAGTTACATCAAAATCAGGTAAATTAGTGGATCGCATCACTGATACACTTAATGGTGGTAGCATTGAAAAATGCATCATTAATATCAACAATGCATTTGACAAGCTTCAATACCTGATGGATAAATTATCTGAAGCATTTGATTAATTACTGATTATTTTTTGAATAAATAATTAACAAAACCTATATCTCTAAATGGAATTTGAAGATAGTAAGGGTAGAAAATATACCAGTATTAATGATTTCAGTGTGAAATATAGAGGTATATATTGTGATGGCAATCATCGATATATTGACTATGATGACAATAATCAGTGCATCGATAATTACTTAGACGTCATCGATGCTATTGTCGATAGAGTATTAATAGATTATATATTAAATCACTCATTTAATCATTATTTATTCATAATTATAGAAATATTGGGTTTAAATAATTTAAATGGTAAATATGGAATATCTGATTCTTCATTCTATGGTGTTCGGTATTTAGTTATCAGGCAAAACGGTAGTGAATTAAAAATTATGTCATATGAAAACAATAAAGGGGACGTTCACAAATTTGAATTAGGTAATAAGAGTATAGTAGTTATTGCGGGTGGTGATTTGGTCAACGATTTAGTTGGTAAATACTTAATTAGTACTCCGACCAAATCAGCTAGGAATTTCAATTAGAGATATATTGCTGCTGATTATTTTTTGAATTTATTTTGCAAACAAATATAACTCTAAATGGAATTTGAAGATAGTAAGGGTAGAAAATATACTAAAGTATTAGTATCAGGCGTTCCTAATATACAATATAGAGGTAGAACAATGATGTCATTAAGGGATAAAGAAATAACTCTAGATATTATAGATGCAATATCTGATGATAAAATTATAGATTTTATACTCAATAGTACATTTTTAACATTTGGTAATACTTCTCTATTATATTTTTATAGAATATTTGGTATAGACTACTTCACGTCTGGGATAATGGAACAAACATTCACAGTTAGGCAAAATGATGATACGCTCAGTGTTTTGTTTGGTCGCTATAGTAATGGAAAATTACATTTAAAGATAGAGATGAACGGTAGGGAAATTAAATATACGTCGTGTAAGTCTATTCCATGCGAACACTCCAGATGCAATGGGAAAATAAGCAAATATTTGGTCAGCACTCCAACCAAATCAGCTAGAAATTTCAATTGAAGATATAGTTGTTGCTGATTATTTTTTGAATAAATAATTAACAAAACCGATAACTCTAAATGGAATTTGAAGATAGTAAAGGTAGAAAATACACTGTTGCAAGTGGTACCATAATGTACAGAGGCATGAAATCTTACGTTATTGCCGATTATGAACCATATCTAGATAGCATTGATGCTGTTCTTGATGGAAAATTAATGGAATATATATTATCTCACTCATTCAGTAATTATATGCTTCATACATCATTAGTACTTGAACATTGTATAAAGGATGAATATGGAATATTTGCGACAAACGGTAAAAAGGATTCAATTACAATTATACAAGGCAACGACGAATTACAGATCGATAATTATTTAGTAGATATTATAGTGAAGTATAGATTTAGATTAAATGATAAAACAGTTGAGTTTGAATATTATGAAGATGATATTTGTGAAAAAATAGGTAAATACTTAATTGTCATTCCGACTAAATCAGCTAGGAATTTCAATTAGAGATATGTGTACTGCTGATTATTTTTTGAATTTATTTTGCAAACAAATATAATTCTAAATGGAAAAATTAGATATTGAATATCATGAGAAATGTATGCTTATTAGGTATCGCATACGGACTATTCATGGTTTAAATTATAAAATAATAATAGATTATAATTTTATTGAAGAAAACTTCATAAGGTTAATTCTACCTGGTGATTTTAATTATATTAATATAGATAATGATAGTGCTCTTGGATTACTATTATCAGAAATTCATAAGTCTTGCTATCAGGATAAGGACATGTATAATGATTGCATCAATATGTTAAAGGATCATTTATTGAAACTAGAAGAAACATTAAACAATATGATTGATGGGTTTGTGAACTTATCGGTGCCTAACAAAACAGCTAAGAATTTCAATTAGAGATATAGTTGTTGCTGATTATTTTTTGAATTTATTTTGCAAACAAATATAATTCTAAATGGAAAAACTATTGCGAGAAAGTGAATTCGCTAATACATGGAATAAGTCTATTCCTGGATATATAATGATTAATACAGGAGATTCTTGTAGAAAAAGCATATATAAACATAAAGACCGTATTAAGTGTTTGGTAGCTGTAGTCCATTTAAAGAATAGTTTGCCATGTTATTTAAAAATATATAATGCATGTTCTTCATTTTTAGGCAATAATGTGTTGAATGACTTTATCAGCGACTATAAGATTGAACCATATACTTATGTGTTTTCTGTTCAATATGTAGACAATGTAGATTTCTTTGCCAGCCAAAACTTAAAACCATTTAGTTGGTTAGTGAAGTGTGATATTCCAGAATCAGAACTATCGAAGTTGCCTATTTGTGTTGTGAGCAGTAATGAGTGTTAGATCAGTAGTGAAAATGTCTGATATTGACTTCAATGATGAAATATTCTATGGCATAGCACGCAAATTACAAAATGGTGAACCAATCACTAAGATGAAGAATGCAAATAATTGATTTTTTAATTGAAAAAATAGCAAAAGTTCAAATGAAAGTAGTAATTGGCAGCTATAACTATGTATGCAATGATGATGAGTTGCCCGATAGATGTTATTATATTGATGATGAACTGTTACACATTGTAGGTAAATTTGGAGATTTATCTATAGTATATTGTGCACCAGGTTTTATAGATGAATATGTCGTATGTAAAGAACTCAACATAAATATAAGACGTGAAATATGTAATGAAATGAAAGATATAGTACGTGATTATTGTTTAATGAAATATGATGCAGGATATCAGACTGAAGCAGAAAGAAATGAAAATAAAGCGGCATCGTTGCTTGGATTTGTGGAGAATCATAATACGCAAATAGATGTGATTTGTGGCAAAATATCAGACATTTATATTGAACATTGTGGAACATCCACTAAATCAGCGCAGAGTCTAGTCTATAGTCATTAATAATTTGATTTTTTATCAATGAAAACATGGAATTAGTTGGTGTTAATGATCAATTCTATAGAGAACAACGTGAAATAATAGAATATTTTAGTTCTAAACTCAATATTGATCTCACTACACATGGACTACATGTACTTACTACTTCTGTTAGCAGTAAACTATATAAATATATGAATATTTTACATCAGGGGTTTAATCACACAATTGGTGAGATTAATAATAGATATATAATAATTTTAGATAATAAAAATTATAGCAATAACGATTGTACATTATATTATTCTGTAATTAAACCAGATGAATTCAGTATTACACATAGAATTGTTAAAGAAATGACTGAGTATTTTAATAATTTAGATAAGAATATTTCAGTTTACAAATTTAATTGTGGACGTTTGTCTTTAGTTAATACTATAAAGGCAAAGAAATATAAGCCTTTGGAGAGTGAATTTTACAGAGATTTCATTAGAAGATATAAAATTATCAAGTCCTATGATGATAAAGGAGTTACTTTCAATACAAATCTGTTAATCACTGGGCCACCAGGATCAGGCAAAACGCGATTTATCATGGATATCGCTGTATATCTTAAACATAATATTTATAATTTGAGTATGTCTAAAAATGATATTAATTCTAGTGGCAACGTATGTAATTGCATTTTTATGATAGAAGAGATTGACAAGGAAATGTCACATGATGGTTCATTCATTGATCCATTAAGAATAGATGAATCACAATTGTTATGTTTCTTAGATGGCAATGTTAGGCATTCAAGTACTATATTGATCATGACTTGTAATGACTATAATAGAGTCAAGAGAAATAAGATCTTTAGTCGTAAAGGTAGAATCAATAAAGTCTATGAGTTTGGCGGAATTACTATTGAACAATGCAAACATTTAATTGGTATTTATTATAAAAATACTGTCAATGATGAGCAAATTCAGCAATTCTATGATAGACTACCTAAAAAATCAGTCACTACGATCGCTATGTTATCCTATTATATACAAGAAAGTGTGCTTAATGAAGTCGCATTTGCTGATTTAGATCCTAAACTTGTATATATCAATGATTCAGAACAATCATATTTATATCAGTGAATTATTATTTTTTGAATTTATATTTAACATATATATGTTTAAGTTAATATTTAACGCAAATCGCGTGGCTGAATATCAGTCAAATTTAAGATATGACGATTATTTGCTTATATCTGACGATGAGAAAATATGTATTGCTAATACACATACGATAAATATCATTGGCTATGCTCAATCAAAGACACAAAATCGGTCATTTATTTATCCATTTTATAGAGTATATAACAAGTCCTTAATACCTGATCAGATAATGCAAAATCTCTCCGGTACTATGGAAGAAACAATCCAATATTTGTCTGACAAAGATGTAAGAATGTATTTGGTTGATTTAATAGAAAATAGACTCAAACCATTAGAATTTGATATCCTAAATATGAACCTTGATTGTGATTATTTTGATGCGAAATTTAATTATACAGTTGGACATACACAGTCAACAGATATTGAAGATTCATTATCATTTGAAGATATGGAAATATTAAAATTAGTTGTTGACTGTGAAATTTATGTTTTCAATTCTAGAAAATTATCACTTGTCAATTTTATATCCCACGAGATAGTAGCTGATGATGAAAGCTACGAGTTGAATCATGAAATAGTCAAATTATCAGGCATTGATATTGACGTTACTAGAACATATTGCTTATTTGTGTGCATATACAACAACTTAAAAAAGATAGTTGAAGATCATATTTATGGAACATGTACTGTTAAACCTATTCAGGTTTAACTAATCTGTCTAGATTTAACCATTATTTTTTATTTAAACCAATGATAAAGTCACAAATAAAATAAATTCTAATGCAACAATTAACGCTACAAAGCTAAATACTATTAGCATACAAATTATTTTTATTCTTTTAATTGACAAACGTGATACTACATCAATATAATCTTGACCATTCAATTTTGCAATAATCGCATCGTCAATATATCTCTTATTGAAAATCATACTATCAATGTTAAGGCGATTCATGATTTCGATCTTTATACTTTCAGGTAAATGTTTAATGATGTTAAACTTATAAGTACATCCCTTATAGTTTACAGTTGTTAAATCTTCTGGATTAGTTAACGTTATGTTATGAGTTCTGGATAAATTAGAATATAATTTACTCCTAATCTCCTTGATCATAAAACTATTCGCTGGAATAAAACCATAATTTTCACAAGTAACTTTTCTGAATAACTGATAAAGTTCCTCAGTAGTTAATCTATCTATGATATCATAATTGACTTGAATATCTTTATATGTAATAATTAATTGCTCTTCTGGTTCGACAAACACTACTTCACCCAACATTTTCTATTTCTTTAATTAAAAAATCAAATTAATTGCTGGCATTCTTAGTATCGCAGCTTAGGCAATTAATCACATAATCCAATTCGTTCACTAATTCAACTATTTGCTCGCAAACTCTGGTATTAACATTAATAGATTTGACGTTTTTTAGTGGAATCATACCATATTTGCATACAATACACACATCGCTACTATTTGTGTATAAATGGTCGCTATAAGTGATCCTAATCATGTCATCTAATGTATCGCGAGCACCATTAACTACCTGAAATGTACTAATTTTGTAATTCTCAAATACTTTATGTTTGACAATATCAGATCTGAGTTTTGCGATGCAGATATCAAATAGTGAGTATTTCACACTTGCTAATCTATCACAAACATCATTAATTGCAGTAATATAGCTATCAAAATCATAGTAATCAGTTCTAATGATAAACCTATGCATTACTGTATTGTCCTTATGCAAATATATGGTTGTAGTACCACTTTCCTCATCTTCATCAATGTTTAAATGGATCATATTTATTTTTATAAACCATATATTCAAATAATAATTTGACTTTGTGATGTATCAAAATGGACTATACTGCTATCTATGATGTCAATGGGGTTGTTGACAATCCAGGCGATTATCATTTACAAACATATATTAACGATTTGAATCGAGGAGGTTATGGCGATGGTAAGGAATATATGCAATGTTGGCATAAACATGAATTTATGTTTTATATAAATAATGATCATACTGATATTAATTATTTTATTGTCTATGATGATAAATATAATAATGGTTGTAGTATTAAAACTCATTATCCAAGAACAGAATTCACGATTGGGATATATAAAAAACGTAAAATATTAGAAATTAAAGATCCAAAGATTATAAATCTAATGATGATTAGAGGATTATCAATTGAAGAAATAACATTCAACATGAAAAAATTAAGTAAATATCTCAGGGATTTCATAACTTTAATTGAGAAATTCAGCACTAATTATGAATTCACTAATGAACCTAAACCAGTTAATGCCTTGCAGATTTAACTGGAGTTGTTCTGATTAAGCCAAAGTCGTCACCGTTTATACGTTTTACTTTTAAGTCGATGAGTGTAAAATATATACCTTTTCCTATATATTGCGCTTCATCAATTATTATGTTTTTTGTTGGATCATCAATCACATAGAAGTTATACAGATTTCTGCCTAATTCATAATTATCATTAGTTGCTTCATAATCATGGCAATGGAAAAGTTCATCGTTCTCATTGATTAACCGCTTGATTTTAGCAATGATTGCTTCCATTTTAGCAGACTTAATTATTCAATTTATATTTCTCTATTAAAGGAATAATTTGAATTTTTTCTGGTTAATGCAGGAATATCCACAGGAATCATGCACAACTTTAACCTTTTTAGAATAACCGTTGCTAAAGATGATGATGTCGAGACCATAAACATCTTCAGCAATAACGAGGAAGACAAAAGAAACATCTGCTCAAATGACATTGTACTGGACTTTGGTGTGAACTTGAATCGGGAAGAATATAGCAGCTATTACAAGCTCTATAAAGTGTTTTGGTATGATGATGGTGAGGGTGATGACTACTACGCTTACATACCAAGCTTCTTGAACAGCTCGGAGGAGAAAGACAACCCATTGCACCGATTTGCTCGCGATGCTGAACCCGGCAATCACGATGAATTGCAATACCCAGAACTATGCATGTATATCAGCAGATTGTTCAGGGAAAATGGATTCACCAACTCAGCGGATGAGCTCAGCAGCCTCTTCGTTGTCAATCGTATCAAGCGTTGCTATTAGAATTTTTGATTTTTTATCTCCCAAAATGATATCTTTAAATGAACTATTCGTTGGAGAAGATGCCAGAGATATGCTCGCGATCATCTATATAGATGATCCGCCATCAATAAACTAAGTACAGAACCAAGCAACATTATTGTGGGTGAAGGTAATTACAAGTATATGAAATGTCAATTTAAGAATAAATCAGTGACTGGTTGGGTATTTATAATTCAAATAAGAGACATATTAATAATGAACCGAAGAGATACAGATTTGAATTTGGACTTATATCGCTATCACACATACAAATTAGAAAATGGTATTGATGGATTTTGGGATTACTGTATTACTAGATTAAGAAATATCAACAATTCACGAGTGTATATTAGTACCATGAGCAAATGTCTAGAAAAGGATAAAAAATGCATATATTCAATACAAGATGTATCTGAATTATCGCCAATCAGTAAAGTCAAATCATGTAGATCTATCTAATATTTTTTAGCTGATTTAGTGGTTAACCATTTATGATTCTCTTCATCGATCAGTGCTTTAGTAACTAGATAATCAATAGTGAATATATCATGATTGTAATCATAAATATTATCAGTGGAATATATCTTATCTTCATATGCAACATATCTCACATATTGCAATAATTCGTATATCTGTTCCTCTGATATTTTCATCGTAGTGACTTCTAATAATATAATTTTATCCTCTTTGAGTTTCTCTTTATCTAATGAATACATTAGTCTTGTATTCATTATTCTAGTAGCTAATAATCCAAGATTACCACTATTGTTTGTATTCCATGTGTAATCTATGCCTTTATGCACTAAATTTACATGCTTTTCAATATCGTAGTTATGTAAATTCATAGCTCTAATCATATCACTTACATCATCAGACAAATTTCTACAATCGAAATCGTATATGTATGGTGTAATTTTATAAGTCTTAATGAATAATTCTATTATTTCTCTTTTATTAGCATATATTCGCAAACAAAAGCAACAAGCTAAACTATAATATTTATAATCTGCCACTTCAATATCATCTTTATAGTATAATACAGAACCATCGATGAAAACTTTTATACTGAATACTCCCAATTCTTGTTTCTTTAATTGGAAATATTCGCTTTCTTCTAGCAATCTTTGCATGAATAAATATAAATAAAAAATCAAATTATTGCTTGGTTAATCGCTTATTGAAATACTGATCCCATACAGGTTCTAATATATTCATGGTGAATGTTTGCATATTAAGTAATGGATAAATAGGAGAGAATAAAACATCTAATTGTTCAAAGTAATCATCAATGAGACTTTGATCTATTAGTTTACCATTTACTGAAAATTCTCTCATTGTATTGTATATATCGTCGAATACTACCTTTATGTCTTCGTTCTCAATAATAATAAGTTTACTATAAAGGTACATTTCTATTTGGACTTTGTTTTCACAATAATCCATAAATAGTAAGTTATCTATGTATAATCTAATATCATAATAATTGGTTCTACCCGGATCATTATATTCAATATATGTTTTTCCACGAGGATATTCATTAACAATTGGCTGTTTACCTTTTACTAAATACACTATCATTTATTTTTCAATTAGAGAAATCAAAAAATAGCTAGTGACAGATATGACATATTAATTAGCTGCGATTGTTTGCAGATTTCATATTTCTAATTGGAATATCAGGGAATGAAATTAGTTCTTGATTGTTATTAAAGAAGTTTTTTATGCCACTGATAAATAATTCTTCATTAAATTCATCACAAGTAATGTTAGCATGACAGTCATAATCAACAAATATACTAGCACATTCATCTTCATCAGTCATTTCATCAAAAGTAAGCCCTATAAATTTATTTTTTAATTTGATTAAGCCAAAAGTATCAAGATAAAATATCAAACCAATATCTATGACTCGATTACAGTTATAGCTGAACAAAACGTATACATTATTATATTTATCATTATAAGATATGTTATATTCATCTGAATTAATAAACTGAGTATCAGAATTTGGTAGCTTACAAATCGTCATATTACTCATTGATTTAAATATTTTATCAAATCTATCTATATTAAGCATTATTATATCATGTACTGATTGAACAAAATACTTCAAATCTGGTATATGTTCTGGTATTGTTAATATTTTATTTAAATATATCCTAAAATGGTAAGTGTTTAATACATACTCAATTTCATCAGTTGAATAATAAACTGAATAATTAACAACTCTATTTTCATAGTGTGATACAAAACCATCTTCAAATTGCACAAATTCTTCCATATTTTATTTGGAATTATAGATTCAAAAAATAAATATTCGAATATTAAACTGAATTAATAACTGTTCTAGCTGATTTACTTTTCACAGTGCGATACATATATTTGTTCATTTTTTCATTAATAATAGATAGTAAATCAACAAATGTTGAATATAAATATTTATCGTTAAACGTCATTACTAAATCATCTTGTTTCAGCTCTAAGTTTGCTTCACCTAATCCTACTAATGAATCAGCAGCAATTTCAATATCTTTACATATGAAAATTATTGGTTTTCCATCTTTTATTATCAATGATGGAAATCCATAATGGGATATATGTAATTCATTACTACTACAGATGATTTTTTGCTTCATTATATTCCCATATTCACATGGAATGATTTGATAATCCCTTAATTCAACCAAATCATTATAGAATTGTTCCATCACATCAATCACTCTGAATATTTCTTGTCTGAATAATTCATTTGTATTAAAATACTCAATTAACTGATCTGATTTAGTTATACTATTTATTCTATCAACAATTTCTTGATTATCAATATATCTATAATTATATCTCATATTATAATTGCCTATCATGCATACATTTTTATTTTTACTTTGTGAATACATCATATAATTATTTATTATGGCAATGATGAATTTATCACTACCAACAATAAATAAATATGGAAATCCAGCAGGATCTACAACATCTCCTACAGCTTTTTCCCGATTGAATTTGACGCTAAAATTCATATTAGTTATTTTCAATTAAAGATATTCAAATTAATTTGAATTTGCAATTAAATAAATGAATAAATTTTGTGAGCAATTGGACAAAATATTTGAAGAACAATTATCAACCAGATTAGCATTTAATGTCGTAGATTTATTTTATGAGTACGACAAAGTATTTCCTTGGACTGAATATATGCCTGAAGATTTATCTATAGAATTGCCATGCTTTACATATGAAGAAAATGGTATATCATTAAAGCATAAAGAATGGGATAGATATAATAAGACTTACATCGCTTATGAATCAGGAATAACAATAATTATTGAGTTAATACATGGAGACGCTAAATTTAAAATAAAAAACAATAATACTAAGATTGCTGAAACTAAATTTTATGCCGATAAATACGTTAATGGTCCATATTTACACGAATTAATTATTCCAAGAGTCAAATCAGCTAGAAAAACTAATAATATTAGTGTGTAACTTTAACCAATAAAGTTATACACATTTAAAAATTTGAATTTGCATTTGAATAAATAACAAGATGGATATTTTACCAGAAGGAACATTATATAATATTATGGTATCTGGATATTCGACTACTGTGCTTTATATGAGCGATATGACTAATATTTCAGTCATTAATGGACAAATTTATGCATCATCATCTGTATACAGATGATTTTTTAGATAAGATGGATGGTAAAATTACGTTTACTATATGGATTAACGGAGTAAAAAATCAGCAATTTACATTACATGATGAATTAAGCATCAAATTATGCAAATATTTAATGAATAAAGACAATGTTAATAATAAACGATTTGCTGATATCGTCAAGTTATTATTGGATATCTAATTGATTAATTTTTTAATTAAACTTATGAGAGAGGATAATTTAATGATATAATTAGTAGATAAAAAAATTGAATTCTTGTATGAATAAAATAACAAAATGAATACTTTTCTAGAAGGATCAAAAGTATACAACACTGTGGTATCTGGGTGTCGTACTGTAGTGGTTTATAAGGACACTATGGTTACTATCGCAGTAGAAAAAGAACTAATTTATGGATTATCCGTAGATGAATATCAAGGCATGATCTTATTCACTACAAGTGCCGATGGTAAAATAAATCAGCAATTTACATTACATGATGAATTAAGCATCAAATTATGCAAATATTTAATGAATGAATACAATGTTAATAATAAGCGATTTGCTGATATCGTCAAGTTATTATTGGATATTTAGGGTAGTCATATCATAAATTTAATTGATTAATTTTTTTAATTAAAACTATGGAAAGAGAAGATTATTTAACTATAGTATTAGTCATGCTTTCGTGGTTCGTTATTTATCAGCTATACTATGCAAATTCTGAACCATTAGACTTTTGCATTAACCATGAATTCAGCAAGCAAAAGTTCATGGATGATTATGGTGTATGTCCAATACCGGAGATTAAAGTTAAAGACACATCACGTTGTGAGCTAGATGATTTGGACTTATTATTGCTTTTAATGTTTTAGACGCTTTTAATTATTTAAACTCGTTTAAATAACCAAATCACATATTTTTTATGCGAAAAAAGATAATTCTAATTGACATTAATTATTTCTATTGATAATTTGCACTTTTGCTCTTTCTGCAATATCTAAAATCTTAGTTTCCTCATCAGTTAATTCTTCTGATAATCTAATCAGCATTAAACCATTTGATGGTTTAGCTGCTTTATTTCTAGTAAATGGAATATTTAACTTCTCACATACCTTTTTCAGCAAGTAATCAACTGTATCAGGAATGTTAACCGATAAAGCAACATCTTCATCACTATACTTCATACAAGTAACATCTTCTAAATCGCATTTACTATGAACATAAATGATGGGTTTTCCAGGATTATATTCAAGGAATTTAGCAATATATTCAATACTATCAGTAATACCATTAGCATTATTGATAGGAATAAGCACAATACCTAAATCAGCATTAGTATAATAATATTTTGCTATTTGTATATTTTTCGTCTCATTGGTTAATATTTCTCTAAAACGCAAAATATTATCTTTGGATATGTCTGAGAAATTATAAGAATACATATTTAAGTCATGAATCAATTTATCTTGTCTGAAAATACCATGAATGCAGTCAATAAATGATGTCTTACCTGAATCAGGTGCACCCATAACTAAGATTTTGAAGTTCTTTTGTTCCATTTTAATTTCGAGATATGCAAAATTCAATTTTTTCATAGTAAATCCAGTTAAATTTGAAATTATAAAGCATAAAAATGGATCAACTAACACTTGAACAAAGGATAGAAAATAACATATGCAACACTTATTTATATTATAAAGGAATAATAATAGGTAGTCTATACGATACTTTACAAGGTCAATATACATCAGTTGAACATTTTGTTGATTTCGTTTATAAGAAAGAAACTACTATTACGGATCGCATTAATATAGTAGATGCTTTTCTAGAAGGAAGAATATTTGATTATGCTATGAATCTCACATTTAAGCAACTCTTCACTCAATATTATGATTTGATCAGAATTGCGTTCAATAACAAAGAAAAAAGTATGTTAATTATCAATGATTTAGTCATTAAGCAATATCCAAGTTATGATGAATTTACATATAAAGACAAAACAGTTCAGTATAAATTCGGCAAATGCTTAAGTGGATCAAAATGCGTTTGTGGAATATGCAATGAAAAAATCAAGCATTACTTTATTAGCAGCACTAAATCAGCACGTAAAATATAATTATAATAATTATTGCACTTGAATAACCTGATTAATATGAATGCTATTTTTTATGCAAAGATTAATGAGTAATACAAATATTATGATTAACATGAGAATAACCATCAAAACTGTAAAGATAATTATATAATATTCACTGATAAAACTCTGATTAGTAATTGGAGTCATACTAGTGTCATTATTCATAATCAGATAATTACTAGCTGACATAGTTGGAGTCATACTAGTATAATTATCCATAACTAAATGATTACTAACTGATATGGTTCTACTTGTTGATTGGGTATTCCCACCAACCATGGCTGCTAAAATTAATTGAGATATTAACCACCACATTTTGTAGCATTGATAATTCAAATATTCCATTTAGACAAATAAAAAAGTACAAAATTAATTATTTTTTATTTGCGGATTTGCTTGTATTTCTAATTAAATCGCTTAAACATAACGAGACAGGTCTATATAGATAACCAAATATTTCATCGGATATATTTTTTATGTATAATGGTTTACCATCAACATTCTTGCGTATTTCCATATTACAAAACACTTTCCCATTATTATCAAAATCATGATAGTAATAGATACTATAATTATTTATTATTATATGTGATATATGATTATATGGCGATCCATCAAAATTTAATACTATCTGTACTAGATTATTTTTAATTATAAATTCATGTATTATGTCATCCTTATATTTTATAAGAAATAGTCTATTACACACTAATTCTATATTGTTACATAGATCAGTATCTAATATATCTAAGATAAATGATTCTATCTGATCCATTTTTTGATCAATAAATTATTCAATTAAATATTAGTAAATAATTTGATTTATTAACAACTCAAAATGGATAAATCAGTTGTTTATACTAATGATGGAGCTATCGATTACTTTAACACAGAAGAGTATTACACATTAGACTATACCAAATATATAATAAAATACCTAATCGTTGATTATATTATAAGAAATAAGATAAAACAATCATCATTGCTACTAAACACAGGTAATTGTTGTTCATTTATAGTGAATATAGAGCGCTATAGAGAATATATAATTCTTCAAGATCCAGACGAACAGGAATATTATATACACTTTTCATCAGTCAGTTATGATAATGGTGGTGGAGACATAAATCCAATGAAAAAATGCAGCAGTTATGTATCTCAACTAATGGATATTTCTAATTCAGTTAATGGTACATTAACTCATGAAGAAATTCTAGATAATATGAACAAGTTAACTAAGTATATTATGTCATTTGTAGATTACATTGACGCATTTGATGATGGATATGTATTTTGCAATACTAAATCGGCATAATTTTCCTTGCTGATTTAGTACTTGTTTTTCTATTTAGAGTTTCCAAGAACAAAGCAATATAATACCACATGCTACGATTAGATATATTTTTTGGTTCTTGATTGCGAAAATACATATGATTACCAATTATTACAACTTCAGCTAATCCAAGCAAGAAATCTATTTTGTCTTTCCAATATTCATCGTAGACATAAGATACCATAATTATATGATAATTGCGTATTTTAGGAGTAATGCTATCATCATTGTATAAATGAAATATATTATCCATGAGTAATTTTATCGATTTAGTGTTTTTAGGCATAACAGAATAATAATTACCGAGTTCATATGCTTTTATTATATCAGTATAGTATGATTTGCTAGCATGATAGTTATATATAAACACATAAGAATAATTCCTTACTGAGTATAGTTCAATGAATAATTTTACTATTTTTGGTTCAACTGATCTTATTATTAGCGTTAACAGTTTATCATTCTTATATAGACATTCTACAATAGCGACTAGTGATTCAGATACATCTGAATCAGGACTAGAATTTTCTAGTTGGTATTTGGTTGGACTTAGCACATATTCTATGCGATCAACGCTATACTTCAACTGAATGATTGAATTCTTTCCTGCTTCTATGTATCTCATGCTGAACTTAAACGGATATATTTCCTGATTGAATTTATTAACAAATTCACTTTCACGTAATAGTTTTATCATTGTTATTCAATAATAGTTATCGTTCAATTAAACATCGATAGTACCATAATTATTAACTTCTGCTACTTGTTCTTTTGATAAACTTCATAATGATATAGGGAAACGCATTTATTGCAAAAATCAATATGACTATACACATTGTAGATATAAAAATTAACCATCCTAAATCAACTGAATTCATGTTCAATGTAAATCTTTAATTGAACATCAGTAAATATCCAATTGAACATCAGTAATTGTTCAATTGAACAATTACATTAATGTGATAAAATGCAAACAATTAATTTTGTATTATTGGGTCATGTAGATCATGGCAAGAGTACTTGCGCAGGAAGAATATTAATGGATACAGGTACAGTGCAAAAGCAGGAGATAGATAAAGCAATAAAGGATGCAGAATTAAATAATATGAAATCGTGGTGGTTGGCATATTTGCTAGATGTGAATGATGATGAACGCATAAAAGGTAAAACAGTAGAATATACTACGGTACCAATAACCTACAAGAATCGTCAAATGCAGCTAATTGATGTACCTGGCCATAAGCAATATATTTCAGAAATGATTAGTGGAACAGCAAAAGCAAGTATCGCTGTTTTAATATGTAGTGCCAAGAAAGGTGAAATAGAAAGTGGATTAAAAGGTCAAACATATGAGCATTTGATATTAGCAAGAGGATTAGGCATCAAAACTCTAATTGTTGGAGTAAATAAGATGGATCATGAATCAGTGAATTGGTCAGATGTTATATTCCAAGACATTTGTGCAAAGATAACAAAGCTAATATCTAAATTGAAGTTTCAGAATGTGAGATTTGTGCCTATTAGCGCTCTTGATGGCACAAATGTTGTAGGTGATTGTAAACTACAATCATATTATAAACTACAATCACATTGTAAACTACAATCACCTAATGACAGACAACAATCACTCATGGATATGATATTAGAAACCGATATTGAAGTCAGCAATTCAGCAAGTTATAACGGAGTCAGTGAAATCACTGCAAGTTGTATATTCTTAGACGTCAAAAGCATTATTTCAATTGGTTATAGATGTGTTTTGCATAGTCATCAACTCGTTGATGAACATAGCAAAAACGTATTAGTTGAATGCGAAATAAATAACATATATGGCAAAAAGCCATTCATAACTAAGAACGATAAAGGTCATATCAAAGTGCAATTTAAATTAGATGAACCAGTTAATCTTAATTCGTTCATTATTCTTAGAAGTGGCGATGCGACTATAGGCATAGGCAAAATAATTTGAATAATTCCAATTGAAGAAATGTTGTTTAGAGTTTATTCAAGCGATAATGATGAAACTATGGATTGTAACATAAATGATATCATTTTTAGCAATAGAAGACATATACTGATTAAATCTATTGAAAAGGGATTTATAATGTTTACCGATTGTATTCCGTTCTGCAGCGATTATGCTTGTTATTGTATATGTGTGGGTGAATTTCCTGGTTTTGGAATATATAAATATGGGAAATTTTCAGTGATGTCGGAGTTTGATGAAGATGAAAGCAACTTTATAAGAACATTATATGATGAAGATATTACTGAATTATTTCAATATATGGGGGAGCGATTCGATGCAATTAAGTTACATATAAATAATGCAGCAACTAGTACTAAACCAATAAGTAATGTCAAACGCATTGATTAATTTTTTAATTGAATAAATGGCATTAAAAAATAAATATGGAGAGATTATTAAACGAAAGTGAGTTCGCTAAAACATGGTGCAATGAGTATAATGGATATGAACGTCATCTCCCAGTAATGAACGATGGTATTCTTTTTACTCAATACACTAGTCGATATGATCCTGATACACATTTTATAGCTGAACTCAAATATTTTAGTAATGAAGGTGAAATAACGCTATTATCATTGCTAATATTTGATAATGATATGACTAATGATTTTATTAAAACATATAAAATTGAACCATATACTTATACTTATTGTTTCCGATCACAAAATATATCACCAGAAATTAAACCATTCACTTATTTACCCAGCATTAATAATGTATTTATTGAAGAATCGTCGTTACCAATATGTGTTGTTTATAAAGGTAATTGTGATGTTCCATCTGTACTAAAAGAATACGATACTGATATGGAATATGCGGTTGCTAAGAAATTGCAAAATGGTGAACCAATTACTAAGTTGAAGTCTGCAAGGAATTAAATACTTATTTTTTAATTGTCTAATTGTCTTAATGTCTAATTAAGATATCAACTAGAGAAATAGAAAAAATACCAAAATGACAACAGTAGAAGTGTATAATGAAACAGAGCAAATGTAAATCATCGAAGCATCAGTGACTGGCGAACAAGAATGTCGTGAAGGATTTAGTTTGGACATCAATTGTCGATCCGGCGTTGAATTACAAAGGTTGGTTATTAGAGGACATAGTGAAGATTTTGATACTGAATACAGATTAATCAGTGACAATAAATTTTGGTTTGAAATAGACAGAGATGTCACTATTGATTCTCCAATTAAAGTGAGATTGCAGAAATTTGACTATTTTGATATGAAATACGTTGATTGTCATGAAGCATGGTATGCAATGTTTTATGTTTTTAAGAATGATTTACCACTCGATGATGAATAAATAAAAAATTGAATTTTGAATATAAAATCAATAACAAGATGAGCACTGAAATTGAATCAAGAATGAAAAGTATCCATGTTTGCGATAAGACTATCGAAGGTATTTATCTAGATGACGAACATGATTATCCACGCCATTCCGTATTTGAGAATTTAATGTATTTCCATCCTAAGAGTGAATTAAAAATTCGATATGTACGTATTATGAACATATATCAAAAATTAGTTACTTATGAATATAGTAATAGTATGTTACCAATTGACTTATATAATATGATTGCTAATACATTTACTTATTCTAGATCAGAAATTGTCATTATCGATGGTAAAGAAAATCGTAATTTATATGATAACGAATTACTTATTTCTGTTCATAAACTCGATGATAAATATGAACTTAAGTATAATTTAGGCAACAAACTTATCACTTTAGAGTGTAGTAATTTTGCTGATATGACTAATAAGACAAGAAAAATTATTTATGATTACATTGATAAAAAATATCCTGAAACTACCGAAGCAGCACAGGTTGAATTGGCTAATACAGTTGAGGCTACCTCAACCGATGATGATAAAATTGCTGAATTAACTAAATTATTGGATGAAGAAAGAGAAAAATCAGCTAAATTGGAAGCAGATTTAGTGGCAAAAACCAATGAATTATCTGAGTTACGCAACAAACTCAGAACTATCTTGAATATCTAATTATTATTTTTTTATCCAATCATTTTCAATTCATTCAATTGAAAATGATTAGACGGATAAAAAAATTGAATTATTAATTTAAATCAATTAAAATGAGCATTGAAGAACGATTGGCAGCTATTGAACATACTTTAAGAAAGAAGGATGTCTACATTTGCGATAAATCCACAGAAGGTATTTACTTAAAGCCTGAACATAAGTTAGAAAATGGTCGTGCATTCAAAAATGTGGTTTATGACTATGACAATGATGGTGTAAAAATCCATTATAGTAGAGTATTAAGCTTAAATCAAAGAGAAATTGCTTATCATACTGACAGTAAACAATTTGTATTGGATACTTATAAGATGGCGGCTTGTTCGTCAATTAATCATAAACCAGATATTGTTATTATTGATGGTAGTGAAAATCGTGATTTCTATGAAAATGAGTTTGTTATTTCCATTCATAAATCTGAGTATGGATATGAACTTAAGTATAATACACGCAATCCAATTATCAGTTTAAAATATGATAATTTTGATGAGATGGTAGATTATATTAGAAAGATTATCCATATTTACATCAAAGATGTTATTTCAAAAAGAATAATTAATCCAATTAAAGCTGATTCGGTTAAAGTTGATTTAAAAAATGCTGAATTAACCAAATTATTGAATGAAGAAAAAGAGAAATCAGCTAGATTACAAGATGATCTTGATATGACTTGTTCAGATCTTTCATCTGTTGAGCGTAATTTGAATGCAGTAACAGAACAATTAGCTGAAAAAACAGCAGAATTAGATGCATTAACTGCTGCATTCAATGCATTAACTTCTCTCATCAAGAAAAGATTTAATCTTTAATTGAAAAAATAAAGATAATCTAATTATTTTTTGTGTCGTATTGCATTATTATATAATCGCCATATTGTTCTTCGTGTATCAATACTCCATTACTATCCGGTACATCAATTGAATTAATGCTTTTGATTATCTCAACGTGATTGCTACCAGTTCCTACTAATTTCAACATATTGAGTCTCATCAGTTTGTTGTCCATCTCAACATTATAATAAACGCAAATTACGGTACCGTTATTTTTATACATATGATAGTCATCCGTATACAAATTACAGTCACTTAATTCAATAATCACATTATTGTCAGGATCAAAATAAACAGTTGCATCATCATTAGTATAAGCATTTGTAGCTTTCATATTGAACAACTTTATGATGTCTATTTCATCACATTTAATCGGCACTAAATCATGCATATGTTCTATATTGACTCTCATTTTTATTTTATAAATTATAACTCTAATTGGTTGTTTTGATTATTCAATTGAACAGCTAAAACAACCTCTCAATTGTTAGTCTAGTAAATGGTTCATTATAGACGGTATTTCGCACTAAGTATGCAGGGCCGCCATACACTTGCTGACCTACAACTGTCAGTACATCATTAGCAGCAATACTTGTGACATATTCAATTGAATATATGCCCAAAACTGTTACGTTTGTGCTTCCATCAAATGATACTGGAGTCAAACCACCATATAAGTAATTTCCATTTAGAAAGAACGAAATAGCAGTTCTAGTACCAGCACCTTCAACCATGCCATCAAATTTAAATTTATACAAACCAGGTATTGGTAATGTAAATGTTTCACCACCGCCACCAAAAATAACACTAGCAAAGTTGAAATCTTCGCTGTAAAATATGACATTAGTTGGTGTACCAGCATTTAAGTTTTGTGCATTATAGGTATTTTCTGAATACTGCGATACTAATCCAGTTGTTCGCTTCCAGATTGGCGCACCACTTTGATTGGCAATTACATAATTATCAGTACCTACATCACCAGCAATACTGATTGACGATCGCACTGTTAACTGATCGGTAGTGAATGTTGCCATTTAAAGATGCGAGAAAAAATATGTGACTTATTATTTGCTTAATCCGATAATTTTGATTGGTTTGATAGTCCTTATGCATATCGCTGGTTCATCGATCTTATCTATAATCACTAATTTATCATAAAGCAAACCATTTACAACATATGGTTTAAATTTAGACTCGTATTGCTTACCATTGAGTTTGCATATATAGCCTTCATTGTCATTACTAACATATGCAAAATTGAATCCTTGCATTCCACTTCTAAATTGACCATAGACCAACGACGCAATTATCATCTGTATACAGAAGATATTGCGTGAAATCGACAATGATATATTCATTTATTTTACAAACTATAATTCAAATTTAAATCAATATTTATTAATGGAGTGATTATCCATATACGCTATGATTTATGTACCAATAGCTGTAATTGGATATTACTACGCAACATATGAATATTTAGTATTATACTCTAATGGTAAAATAATTAAAATTAATATTAACAAGATCGCTAAATATTCTGAGTTGAGTGATTTGCTGAAGAAGCTGTTATAAAAAACTTTATGTGTTTTTTAATTATAAAACTTTATATGTTTTTTATAATGAACTAATTTACAAATTGCTCATGGCATTACCCAAAATGCGCAAATTGTCTCTTCCGTCTCTTTGCCTTAATGGGGCGCTAAAACGAGTGAATTCGCCATTTAATCCTACAGACGTTCTCAGTGAAGATGTGAGTTCTGGAAAATACATCTCTATTATATTGCGAAGTGTTTCTGAATTATTGATTGACATCGCTACGAATGTTTCAGCAGCTGATTCTCCCACCAAATCAGGTCTAGCTCTTTGTGCAGCAGTATGTAGCATTTGTGCATGTTGTGAGTCCTGTAAGTGGTCACGAGGATAAAAGTGATTTTGGTTGACATGAGCATCAGCAAGATACACTTGAGTAATAGGTACCGAAGTTCCAACAACATTGAAAGTTGTGGTATTTACTGCAATAACAGGTTGAATTGTTCCAGCGACTAAACCTTGCGTATGTGCTCCCAATGCTGGCGTAAATCGGCTTGAATCGATAACAGCATATGTGATTGAGGCGTATGGCATAACACCTTCCACTATTTCAACACGTTGACCATCATCGAATCGTCGCGTTCTTTCTGGATCATTTGTTTCCAGTTCTTCACTGAATATACCAGGCATGCAAAACAGTGATCTGTTAATTGGGTTAACTACATCACAAGAATGCATATAGCGATTGCAGTAGAATATTGGTATATGAATACCATAGCTGGCATCAAAATACATGACAATTCCATACAAGTCAATCATGATGCTGCAAACCTGAATGTTTTGTGGAATAGGGATAAATCCCCAGAAAGTGTTTTCTGTATAAACAACGATTATAGGTTCGTTATTTACGTTAAAACCAGTACATTGAGTACTAATAGACATTTTATATAGTTAAGATTGATTACTATAAACAACCAATAAGGTACATATAATTCAATTTTTCAGGCATAAAATTTGAATTATCTCGCTATTATGTAGACATGACATCTGCTAAGACTCCAATCAGTACTATATTAATTATTGAATATGAGGGCGACTTCAAATTCGGTGATGAATTACCCAATGGCAAAACTGCTGTTATATTTCGTAATAAGCAAGGCAATTTACTAGTCACTGAGAAGACCAAAAAGTGGATGGCTGTTAGACTTGATGATAGAATCGCTATTATCGAATATGAGATTAATTCTAAAATACCCAGCACTAGATATATCAATATTAGCGTTGATTTTAAATCCGCTGATATACTTGATGTATTCTTTGCGATAAAAGACACTGAAAGTTTAATATGAGAATTGCGTATTTAAATGATTTTTTAATTTGAATATATTCAGAATGGAATTACATCATATAGAAAGATATGGCCATAAAATATTTATACTATCTAATAACAGAACACATAACCCATTTATTGATTGCGATCGGTCATTATTTACTTTCGGATGCTTTGGTTTTAAAAAAAATACAAAATATATATATGACGACGATGATGAATTAGTACATATAATTCATAAAAAACTATTACATATGAACGACATTTATAATGATATAGTTGATAATATTGACAAGTTATTCATTAAATCTGATATGGAATATCCATCATCCGCTAAAAAAGTCAAATATTATGTTGACTTAGAAACAGAAAGTATAAGTGTAATTAAAGAATATAGACGTGAAAACAAGATTATTTATGTAGATAAAAATAATAATCAATTTGTTATCAGTGATGATCATCACTATAAAATTACGTTGTATGTGTCATCTATAAAAAATAAAATATTCTTTTACCGTTCTGGTATTCTAAACATTAATGAAGATTCTATTATTAAAATATTCATGTCATTAAATGAAATAGCCAATATAAATGCTAATGGATTTAGCAATTTACCCACTAAATCAGCCAACCATTAGTTATTTTTTGAGTAAATAATTTGATTTTATTGCTGACAAAAAAGGATAACTTTAATTTAAAATGATTGACTTTAGTAGTTTAGTATTCTTGTCATTAGCGAATACAATCATTAAATATGCTTGGCTTGCGTTATTACTACCTATAACAGCATTCACTAAATATAAACTCCATTTTATTGATAATGAAGGAGTTATTAGTTTATTGCTAAAAGATGCTAGCGTATGTAGTTATTATAATCATAATAAATATAGAGGTATATTATTATCTAAGAAATATATAGCATTAATTAACGATGGTAAATACCAAAATGAATGCTATCTTATTTGCCATGATAAATATTATGAATCAATAACCAAAGAAGATGATAAACCAGCTGATGGTAGATTCACTATTTGCGTGCCTTATACTACTAAATATCGTACTATTTTAATAAATCATGTTCGCAGATGGATTAATGAATTGAAACCATGGCAAGCTAAATTAATGGAACAAATCAATGAAGAAATGGCTAAAAAAGATGGAGTTAATAAAGGAGCGATTACAGTGTTATTATCTGGTGAATCAGGAATTGGCAAATCATCGATTGCTGACATTGTCGCATCAAAGCTAGGTATTAAATTGGTAATTGGATACACTGGTATTAATAATACATCATTAATATCAATTTACTATGCATTAAATCCAAACAATAATTATTATGTTGTCTTACTTGATGAATGCGATAATTCATTAGATACAAAAATCAAAGATGAACAAGAAAAAGATTTAGGTAATAAGCAAAACTGGAATATGACATTGGACAAAATAAACAAAGGTATTTATGGCAATATCATATTTATCGCTACTACTAACATGCCAATTGCTGACTTTCCTGATCAATCATTAGTTGCTGACCATAGATGGGATATCAAATACAATTATTAATTTTTTATTTGAACGTATAACTATTATAACATAATCAAATGGAACAACAATGGATTACTTATAGGTCAAGAGAGCAACCATTTATTTTATATGAGCAAAGAGTTATTAAAGGAATGGCTAGATTGGTGCATTTAGGATTAGGTTGTCATGGTGTGACTGTATTAGAGCAAAAGACTATAGGTAGGCCAGATCTGCTACATATCAATTGTGGTAGTTATGATGGTGTATTAAAGATAGGACAATCCATACAAATAACAGCTGATATGGCTGATATGTATACAACTATGTATGATGGTACTAGATTTACTGATAAATGGCAAGTTGTATTAGAGTTTACTCAATATATACGTAGATCTAATAGTCAGGATTCTAAATTGGGTAAATGTTTTATTGATAGAGATGGATATAGTGGCAATGTGGCAATTGGTAGCTTTGATAATGTTAAAATTAATCGCATACATAAATTACCTAATATACAACTCAACAAGAATGAATTTTTAGCATTTGAATTCAACATTGGTAGAAGTACGCCTCAATTTAGATTGCCTATATTGGATGGATTCAACAGTAGCTTTTATGCTTATAACGGTAGAGAATTCAGATTAGGCATTTATCGTAATCCAATTACTGATTTAATAATTCAATCATTAAAATTAGTAAAGCTGACTATTTCATATGTTGATGGTGGTAAACCTAGTGTACATCTTAATAGTGATGAAGTTTTAGGTGATTGGGATGTAGAATTTGAATTCTTATGTGAAGATATAGACAGTAACAGCGAACTATTAATTGTACAACATAATAAAACTACATCAGTTAATTGCTTGGGTAAAGACATAAAACTGAGACTAGTTTACCCAGTAAAAACAGATCTGAAAATAAGGAATATGTATATAACTGATGAATTTAATAGCGAGTCAGTATATACCAATTATCCATCAGATAGACTAGGATTTACGATTTCGAATCCAGACTTGTTCTTGTTTATGATCTTAACAAAAAAATAATTACTTGTCCCCAATTTTATTTTTTATAATTTGAATTGAAAATCATGACAGAAAATGGACATAGCTAAACGGATATCTGAGTTGGGTTGTAAAACATATATTGTAGGTGGTTATGTAAGAGATACTCTACTTGGTATTAAACCAGCTGATGTTGATATATTCACAGAAGCGGCAGTAGATCAAATATTAAGTATATTTCCAAATGCAAATACTAAATGGACTAAATGGAATGTATTAATTATAAATGGAATAGATGTAGCTAGTTATAGAGATGGCGCTACGACATTATGCGAAGATGCATCGAGGAGAGATTTTACCATTAATGCATTATATTATGATTTCACATCTCAAACTATTATTGATCCAACACATATGGGTATAAGCGATATAAATAATAAAATAATCAGATCAGTTAATTCATTTGAGTCTGATATTTATCGCATTATTAGGTGTATAAGACTTGCAGCTAATTTAGGATTTTCAATTGAAGAATCCACTTACAAGTCAATGATTGAAATAATTAATCGCATTGATTGGGATAAACTGGATTACATGAAAATATGGCGTGAAATATACAAATTGAAATCATTTAATAAAGCAGTTGAAGTGTTGGCGTTGCAAGGTGTGTACGATGACAACGATCCTCTAGCGATTAACATTTACAAATTTATATTGAACATTTGCCATGATAGGGATATTTGTTTATCAATAATTAATAAGTTCAATATGTCAAAGCGAGATAAAAAATTAATTACTGATTATATAGAAAATAATTGATTTTTTCCATATATCTAATTGAAAATGGGTATTTGTAATACTAAAAGAAATGGTAAATTACACAGTTATGATGATAAACCCGTGAATAAAATAGGATTTGATAAATATTGGTATGAAGATGGAATACCACATAGGGTTAACGGACCAGCAAAGATTATATGGGACGTAGAATATTATTATTACAATGGTAAATATTACAGAGAAAATGGTCCATCAATTGTAATGCCTGATGGGTCAGAATACTATATTGATGGTAATCAATTTAAACGTGATGATGGTCCAGCAGCAACTGTTATAATTGCAAATACGTGTTATAATAGGTTAAAGCAACCATTAAATGATAGAATATTTAGACATTCACCAAAATTATATGAAGTTATGTCCAAACTAAAATTGATATCCAAACCTTATGAAATGTTACCTGGTGAATATGTAGTCAAATATTGGTTTAAGAATAATAGAATACACAGAGATAATGATTTACCAGCAATTGAAAGCGATTTATGTAATATTTGGGTTATCAATGGTGAAATTCATAGAAAAAATGAACCAGCAATAATTTATAGCAATAATGCATGTGAATTTTGGGAAAATAATCAACAAGTTAATCTCATTAGCAGATATACTCCTTTGACTACTAAATCTGCAAGAAATTTCATACCTTTAAATGAAAATTAATTATTAAAAAATTAATTACTAATTATTTACACAACATATTTAATTTGCCTATTAGTTCAGTCAATTCACTCAATGATTTTTTATATTCATCCAAATGTAATTGTTGTTCAGAAATTACTGATTCAAGTCTAGCATTCTCCTGTTTCAATTCAACAATTTGCTGTGATTGATCAGGAATATCAAAGAAATCCATAATCTTAGAATGCAATTTGTCCAATCTAGGCTGCAATTTCTCATTGGAAACAGATAAATATTGGCTATCTTTGTATTCCTTAATTAATAAATCAATGCATCTTTTGACTCTAATCATGAATGCATCAGATAATACTTTTTTCATATCACTCATTGCTTTGCTATTATTAACATTATCATCAAATCTATAACCTCTATTAAAATTCATATCTTTCAACCAACTATTAATACTTATGGAATATGCGGTGTTATTATTACTAGGATTAGATGTATATTTGTATGTTTGTTTAGTAACAGATAATTTAATCATTTTTACATCAAGATCTTTGTTGGTATCTTTATTGATGTAATTATTTATATTGGTATTTTTTGATTTACTAACGCCTTCTGTTGATTCATAAATTATCTCACAATTAATAATTAGCAAATCCAAGAATAAATTAGAAAGCCTAATAAAATTATTATTTTTGGTAATCTCATCTGTTGATTCAGCAAAGTCAAAGTTCAATTCAAGGTTACGCAAAATAGTAATTTCAGGTAATGAATCAGTGAGATCACAATCGATACCCAACTTAGCATAAATATCAGCTTTTGCATCCACTGTTTGGACTAATTCATGAGGGATTGAACTCATGCTTCTAGTAATATCTACACTATCACAGAAAGTGCTGCCAAATTCACCAATAATCATTTTGGATTTCTTTTGTAAAATAAATCAATTAATTAAACTGATAAAATCAAATAAATTTTACATAAAAAATCAAAAATCAAAAATCAAAAATGGAGAGTTCGCCAATCGTCACAGGTGTTATTGCTTTGATACCTCACAAAGGTATTTCTCAAGAACACAATCAAATCTTCAATTGAATCACTGATGTTGGTCATGAAGGCTAACAGTGTCTCAGCACCAGTGTTTTGGATTGCCTTCTTGCCGTTGAGCTTAGCCAGCACTCTTCCATTTCTCAATTCAATGGTCCAGAAATTAGTGCTCGTTGTACCACCTGAAACACGCATATCAGACGATTGACTGTTGCCGGTCTTACTTACATTGTGCCAATATATCTCAGAGCTTTGAATAATCTTTCTAGGAGAACGATAAGTCTTAGCAATCCTGATCGATGGAGATTCAGTATCAATAACTATCACGGTTTCATACTTAGCAGCTGTGGTAAAAGTAATAATCTCAAAATCATCATAGTCACCATTATTAATGTTTTCCTTAATAGGATCCTCACTCTTAATGACGATTTCTATCTTGCCATCTTCCTTACTTAATGAGCATTCCATATTATCTGGATAGACAATATGCTTGTTGAACGATTTGCAGGATGACATAGTCAATGGCAATAAAGGGAATAAAAATCAATTTTATTTGAAGGTATATTTGTATGTATAAATTTATACATGTATAAATATAGATATATGCTCAGAGTCAAAAACAAATCCGCTATAATTGATTTCCTAAATGTCTATAATTACAGCAAAGTGCTTGGACTTCCATCCACTGAAATGAAATTATACAAAATGAAAGATATGAAACCATCAGTATTAATTGCTAATGATACGACATTTGATGGATCATATGTCAATCACTTGTATAGTAGTGGTGATTATGAACCTGAATTTGTCAGTAATATGTTAATCCGCAATAGTGTATTGAATTCATCTATATTAATTACTGATTGTTGGAAATTCAATATATACAATGATTGGAGAATCTTGAGTGAAAAAGAAGTAAATCATTTGTTAAATAGAGAATTAATTGATGGCGATTTATATGATTTTCACAAAGAAAAACCATACTTTTATAAAAAACGTAACTTATTAATGAGACTTATCAAGAGACATATCTTAGGCTGAACTTACTTTGAGACCATCAATATAATCTATTAATTTTTTAATCAGCTGATTTCGCCATAGATAGCGTTAATGCACCAGACATGTCATTCATAGTATTATGAAATGATTGAAGATACTTATCAAAATTAGGTGTTAAGAATTGTACCATTTCATCTAGTGATTCACAGTTCCAAAATATATCTCCAATTTTAGCTGCAATTTTATTTGCTATGTAAATAATAGGTTTGTTATCATCAATGGTATCGCAACCATTTACAACTGTGAGTTCTTGATTGTTAGTATAATCATCGTACAATATGCCATAATCGTATTTTCTGTTATGATAATACATAAATGATTCTTTGCTAACAACAAATATAGTTTTATATTTCGCGAGATAATGCCGTATTTTTTGAAATTCATCTAGGATTTCAAATTCACTAACATCATAATAGTTTTTCAGAAAATTATCATCATCGATTTCATCTGAATACATTAGTTCACCATTAATCCATATTCCATAATTCATTGCAATTTCAGTTATTTATTTAATTAAAAAATCAAATTTATGACCTGACTTTCGCTGATTTAGTATTGTTAGTAGTATACAAATTCAACAAAATGCTTAAGTGATCGTTTATATAATTTCTAATTGATTCAGCAAATAATTCAGCATCAAATTCTTGTTCTGTTTCAATGACTTTATTTTCGATGAAATAATTAATATTAGATGTCTTGCCATTGCCTTTTTCAATGGTTTTACTAAGAGTAATGCCTTTTCTAATCCATTTAACATAAATACGTAAAACATAACCCCCTTCAACTGGATAATAATCTGTACAGATTCCGTTTCGACAAATGCGATCGCCGTTATTAAGTGTGATATTATTGTGAATACCGTAATCATCTCGTTCTGGTAGTTTACATAATACTAAATCAGGCAATTTATTACATATATCACGCAAATTGTATAAATATCTTTTAATTTCTTCATGATTATCTAATATAGTACTGCGAATATCATCAGATGATTCAGCAATACTGCTGACAAACGGTATATGGACTTTACTATTTTCATAGTAAATTAAATACGGTTTCATATTAAATAACATATATTTAATTTCTTCGTCACTAACATATACACAATTATCTGCAATTTCAATCTCAATATTCATTTATTGGTCAATAAAATATTCAATTTAATTGAGTATTACTCATAATTTTAAATAAGAATTATAAAAAATTGCAATTATTCAGCTGATTTAGTATCAGTTAGCGTTAATGCTTCAGACATATCATTAACCATATTTTGCAGCGATTTGAGATATTTGTCAAAATTAGGTGTTAGAAATTGCACTAATTCATCAAGAGATTCACAATTATGTAACATATCAGCAATTTTAGCTGTAGTTTTTTCAGATACAAGAATAAAATAATCGTCATCTGTAACTTCTCCATAAAAGTGTGTACTTACAAGCATAATTTTATGTAGTCCATAATCGTATTTAACATATAGTATACCAAAATCATATTTCTTATTGGCGTAATACATAAATTCTCCTTTACTAACAACGAAAATAGTCTTATGTTTATCAATATATTCATATATTTCACTAAATTCCTCCATCATAATAAATTGATAAACATCAAAGAATCGCTTTAAATAGTTATCAAAGAAATTTGAATATCTTAGTTCACCATCAGTCCATATTCCATAATTCATTGCAATTTCAGTCATTTATCTAATTAAAAAATCAAATTTATGGACTAATTTCTAGCTGATTTAGTGTTCGTATTCACATACAAATTTAATAATTTACTTAAGTGATTGTTTACATATGACTTTATTGTTTCAGCAAATAATTCAGCATTATATTCCTGATCTGTAATGATAATTTTGCCTCCAATTTGATAGTAATTATTGAGTTCATTATTTTCTTTACTGAGTTTGCGCAAATAGATACTACTTCCATATCCATAATAATAAATAGTTAAATAATAATCATTATTAGTAGGATAAAACATAATTCCTGTATCATCATTCAATTCTGGATCATAATAGCAAAAATAACCATAATCAAATGAGATTTTGCCGTCTCTATTAATATTGAAATCCGCATAAGTCGGTAATTTACATAAGATTAAATTAGGTAAATTATCGCATAAATTACTCAATTCAAGTAAATATGTCTTTATTTCTTCTCGATTATCTAATATAGTTTGACGATAATCATTGGATGATTCTATAATATTACTAACAAATGGTATACGTAAAATACTACCTTTGTAACTAATAAAATATGGTTTTGTAGTCATTATTGAGTAATTAATTTCTTCATTTATAAGAATAATGTTTCCATCAACAGTAATCTTAATATCCATTTTCCAGCCATAAAATATCAATTTAATTGAAACTATTACAATAATTAATTTATTTTTATTTAGACATTGGTAATTAATCAAGAAATGGCATTCGTTATTTACGACACAACAGGTACAATCTTTAGTTTCAATGCATCTACAACTATAGAGAATGTTGACGATGATACAATCATCTACAAAACAAAATACAAACTTGTAGATGGGAATCCATGCATTAATAATGAAGTATCAACATATATTCATTTTAGTAATTTAGATATGAGAGATATCCAACATGACGTAACTGTTTATGTCAATACAGGTGATTTAGTTTATTGTGATGATGAATATAGTAAAAGATATACTAAGAGATATATTGAACATATAAAATCTAAACAACCAGATATTTTAATATGTGAAGGAGATTTATTATGCGATTTTGTAAAAGCTCCATTAGTGATCGATACAGAAACCATCAAACTAAATGATTTTGATCATAATTGTCATTGTGAAAAATGCTGTAATTGCAATCATGGTTATAAATATTGTCGACAAAAATGTGAAAATTATAAATATAGTCACCCATGTAATAATGACGATGGTGAAATACTGCTAAGTTATAAATGCAGTGTTAAATTACACAATTTATCAAGTACTAAAATGAAAAAAATCATAACCGATCGCATTAACGAATATATACGTAATAGTATTCCCACAGTAAAAAACACAATACCGTCAACTGTATTCTTATCCAATGAAGATAAATCTAAACTATATGAATTAGAAAAAAGATATTTACATGATAATATTTATTCCGATATCGGCTGTAAATATTGCAAATAAACACTTATCCCAACAAACGATTAAGTCTAGTAATTATTTTTTATATAACTTGAATTGAAATATCAGAATAAGTATTATCTGTTGTTTGATTACAAACAGCAGTGCTAACATTAGTAGTTAAGCCAATATATTGCCGATTTCACAAATTAAGATTGATATTATGTTTTGATTATTTACAGAAATAATTAATGATATACAAAAAATAAAATAAAATATAATTAATTGCGAGCAGATTTGACGTTGTTGACTGTGAATAACCTAAACAACACACTTAAGTGGTCATTGAGATAGTCACTAACAGTTTGAGTAAATACCCCAGCATCAAATGGATCATTATTAAACATAACCTTACAGTCGATAGGATAATGGATGTTAACACCAGTACCAGAAACAATAGTTACATCCATAGGACTTTTACCTCTTGTGTAACCCAAATACAAATGTACGCAATAAATCCGATCAGCAGTGTAAAATACAATCCTATCATCTTCGAAATATATATTGTTGCCATTAGCATCTCTGTACAAGTGATATGTAAATACACATCTACTTAAGAGAGGTCTACAAACGTTCAATATAGGCAAATCACTGATTACGTTAATTAATCTTCTTAACTGTTCAACTATACTATCGTGATTTTCCAATACAACATCACGATAATTATCACCACATGAAGCAATCATATCAGTGACAAATGGGATAATTATGATATTGTCATCATAATTAATATTATGGGGATAATGGCGGTGAATTGAGTACTCAATCGAGCCATCTTTAACTACAATGCCGAGTGGACGAATATCGATGTTCATCGGTGGCATAAAGATATATTTTTTCAAATTAAAATTATAAATAGCGGTTAAAATGGAATATATAGTAGATGATGATGGTAGAAAATACACACTATTAGATGGTAAATTGCATAGCTATACTGACCCAGAAACAGGCCTGACTTTACCAGCTCAAATTTGCCATGGAGGTGATGCGTATTGGTGTAAAAATGGATTATATCATAGAGAAGATAAAGACCCAGAAACCGGTCTGACTTTACCTGCTGTAATAGAAATAGAAGATGGTGGTGGTCTTATACTTTGGATGAAAGATGGAATATATCATAGAGATGATAAAGATCCAGAAACAGGACTAACTTTACCTGCTATGATTGACTATCATGGTTATCAAGCTTGGTATAAAGAAGGCGAATTACATAGAGATGATAAAGATCCAATAACTGGGCTAACTTTACCTGCCATAATTAGCAGCCAAGGAAATCAATCTTGGTGTGAGAATGGTATGAGACATAGGGTTGATAAAGATCCAGAAACAGGATTAACTTTACCAGCTATGATTTGCTCAAATGGTGATATGTATTGGTATAAAAATGACCAATTACATAGAGATGATAAAATAGATGGATTAACACTACCGGCAATAATTAAACTAGATGAATATCAAGCTTGGTTTATTAATGGTATGCGACATAGGGATGAATTGTTTGCAAGACCCGCATTAATTAATGCAAATGGTGATGCCGAATGGTGGATTAATGGAGTTAAGATCAAAGAATGCAAGAATTATCAGCCACAAGTCAAATCAGCTAGTAAAGCAAAATAATCACTAATCTTTATTTTTTTAATTGAAAATATATTTCATATATCAATCATGAAATACGAAATAGATGACATTGGCAATAAAGTCTCATATTTAGATGGTAAATTACATAGTTATATTGATCCAGAAACAGGTTTAGCGTTACCAGCTGTAATTTATCCGAGTGGTACTATGTGTTGGTATAAACATGGTAAACCACATAGAGATGATAACGATCCAATAACTGGACTAACTTTACCTGCTATGTTTCATTCTAATGGATATAAAATATGGATTAAGGATGGTAAATCCCACAGAGACGATAAAGACCCAATAACTGGTTTGACTTTACCTGCTAAAATTTATCCAAATGGTGATTCAGAATGGTATAAGGATAATTTACTCCATCGAGATGATAAAGACCCAGAAACAGGACTAACTTTACCAGCTAAAATTTATGTAGATGGAACTCGATATTGGTGTAAAGAAGGTATGCGTCATAGAGATAATATTGATCCAGAAACAGGATTAACTTTGCCTGCTATTATAATGGCAAATGGCTGTAAATACTGGTTTATTAATGGTATGCAACATAGGGATGACGGCGCAAATGATACATCATTGGCGAACAATCAATTACCCGCTGTAATTTACCCAAATGGTTACGCAGCATGGTACATAAATGATATTAAGATCAAAGAATGTATGAATTATAAACCACAAGTCAAATCAGCAAGAAGTTAATATTTTATTTAAACATATACGCTGGGATAAAAATTGATTTTTTGCAATTAAATATATAATGAGTAATTGCAAGATTTACCGTTTGAACAATCGTTCAGTAATTAGCGTACCTGATAATTGGGAACTGTACAAATATGTCTCTAACCAATACGAACCAAACTACGAGGAGTTGTTTGAGGATAAAACAGGCACATTTATGCTTGTTGGAGAAAGAGGTTCTGAATTCATGATTTCTGAAGGTGGTTTCAATTTCATAATGATGGGAGATGTTGCAGATATTTACAATATCGAATACAACGATCATCTTGAACGGTTGATTTACTCATACGTCATGACTTCACGCAAAATGTCTCCTTACATGCGTTGCCATGGATTATGCGATGAAGAAATCTTCCATCGCATGGCATTTCTAGCCAGATATTTGCTTGCTTTTACACGTACTGTTAATAATTTCGATGACTACTACTATCAGCAACAATATCCCAAAAGAGTGTTTGGTTAAATTTGAATATTTTTTATAATTCTAAATGAAAAACAATAAGATTTATTGCTTAGATGATAAGTCAATAACTGAAGTACCAGATCACGAAACATTATATAAATTCTCTCATAATATAGTGGATCATATGTATGTAGAAAATAGTCTAAAAAGAAAAGGTACATTCTTACTATTAGGTGAATACGCTAATGAATTTGTTATATCTCAGACCAACTATTGTGAATATATTATTTATGGCAAAGAAGCATCAATATGTAAATACACAAATTGCATAGATTTTGCAATTACTCATATTACAATAATCAAATCAGCTAAAATGTCACCATTAATGAATTGCGATGGATTAAGCGATGATGAAATATTCGCTAATATGATTATATTAGAACGATATTTGCGTAGTTTTGCTGATACACTCAATAATTTTGATAGCCAATATGAATGCAAATCTGTTAAAAAAGCAGCTTAGTTGTCGTTAATACTTAATTAAGTATTATACGCGATTAAATTTGAATATTTTTTATAACTCAAAATGGAAAACGCTAAAGTGTATTGTTTGCATGAAAGATCAGTAACTGAAGTACCCTATTATTATAGCTTATATGATTATGTTTCTCATGGTTATGATGATGACATTGATTTATGCGACAAAGAAGGTGTTTTTATGATGGTTAAAGAATATACGCCTGCATTCATTATTTCTGAAGATATGATCAATAAATATATGATCCATGGAAAACAAGCAGAAATATGTGTGACTGATTTTGATACTCGCGATGGAGAAACAATTTATGTTGGAATTACAGAATCCCCTAAGATTGCACCACTGATGGATTGTTACGGATTAAGCGATGATGAAATATTTGCCAATATGATCAGATTGGATAAATATTTGCGTAGTTTTGTGGCCAATATGTGTGACTTTGATAACCAATATGAGGGCAAATCCACTAAAAAGGCAGTATAATTATTATTGCAATAATAATTAATTGAATATTTTTTATAATTCAAATTGAGAATGAAATATCGGGTATATACAGAAAACAAAGATGAAATAGTGAGAGATGTCACCCTAACTAAAATCTTATCTGAAAATAATGGCTATTTATTAGTGGAATCTAAGGAAGATAATTATATCTTATTCACAAATGCTAAAAATTTAAAACAAGATAATATGATTTATTGTTTATATCTAAGTTGCAAAGGAGGTAGTTTCGGCACATTTCATAGATTGGTAGGAGTATTTACCTATTCGAAATTTGATCTCGATGAATACAATCACATGTTAAATCTATATGATGAAAATATTAGCGAGTTATTTCAGTATATGAAACGAAGATATGGTGATATAATTATACAACAACGAGATATAGTAAAAAACACTAAACCAATAATGAGAGTTAAATCAGTCAACTAATTATGTTTTTTATTTAAATTTATGCCGATTAAAAATAAATATTTGAATAATTGCAGATAAAAAATAATGGATACGTTCTATATGATATTGATTGCGATTATAGTATTAGTAATACCATTAATATGCTTATTTGGCATAATGGTTTATGTTATTAAGTGTATTAAGATTAATCATTATTCTGATTATAATCAGAGTAGTTCCGATTGCAATCGGAACGACGAATGGATAAAATACAAAGCTGAATATCGCATTGGGCTCGATAATACTGGTAATCCAGTATTAGAAGAAGTAATTACTGAAAGAATATAATTATTTTTTGGCAAAGATAAATAAAAAAATAATAATTAATTGCGTTTTGCTTTATCAATGAATGTATGCAATTTGCAATACAAAGACATAAATACTTCATCTATATGATCATATAATTTATCACTATCGACATCAATATTTACTGGTTTGCAATTACCGATAGTGAATGTGACCCCAGTTAATAATGGAGCTGCTCCATTATCAACTGAAACAGCTTCAGTATTAACCGTATGCAGACGATCATCCATAGTAAAACTGATATTAATATCGCGACATGAACAATTATAAATCGGATTATTTATATTAAAAATAAATGGAAATGATAATTCATCACACTCATTGCAATGAGTAAATTTACCTGATTTAAGGTTTTTTATAATTTCAGCAACTGCTTTAGGTACGTACTCAATAAACTTGTTGCTTAATTTAGTTACCATTGATATTTTATCTAATGTTTCAGGACTAAATCTGATAGGATTAACGCTACCTCTGTTAGTGATTACTTGAGTGACTATTTTTGAAACATTGTCAAAAGGAATCAAAGCTTTAATTGAAAATCCACAACATTTAGCAGTATAAGGATTAATAAGCATTTGTTCATATCTAACAGTATCAGATATTACTTTAAATGAATCATCAACACCAATTTGCACATTCATTGTATTTATTTCATTGCATAAATCAATTTTTTCCATATGTTTAAATGAAAAATTTGATTTATGATACTGATAATATCAATGACGGATAGAGAAACCAAGATCGGCGATTATTTCAGCAGCCAATTAGGCATTGATCTAGCTGATTACAATTTAGTGCATATGGAAAATATACCACGCAGATATCATGAAATTCTATACCAACAACCTACTTTTTCCATTAGCAAATTCAACAATAGATATATGGTAAAGTTATTCAATAAGAATTTCCTAGTAGATGACTCAGTGCTGAGTTTTATTGTTATTCATAAGACAGAAATGCATTCAGTAAATGAAATTACTAAAAACATGTATAAGGCATTAAGGGATGTATCTAAGATTGTTCGCGTATATAAGCTGAGATCTGGTAATAATGCTTGGATAACTGCTAATGAGATTAAAATCAGTAAGCATATTCCTTTAATGAGTCAGAATTATCAGGAATTCACTGAAAAAATCGAAATCATTAAATCTTATTCTAAGCGCGGAGTAACATTCAATACTAATATGCTTCTTAGTGGTCCTCCTGGTACAGGTAAAAGTAGATTTGTAACTGATATTGCTGTCTATCTTAGCTATCCAATTTACAGTCTAAGCATAGCTAAGAATGATATTGAAGGAGTAGCGAATCTCAAAAAGTGTATATTTCTAATTGAAGAAGTCGATAAAGAAATGGCGCACGATGGCTCATTCATTGATCCAACAAGAGTAAATGAATCGCAATTACTGTGTTTCTTAGATGGACATATTAGACATCCAAATACTATTCTAATAATGACATGCAATGATTTAGATAAAGTCAAACGCAATAAGGTATTTAGTCGCAAAGGGCGAATCAACAAGATCTACAAATTTAGTGGAATTACATTTGAGCAATGCAAGTATATGATTAATCTTTACTATGACTCAATCAGCGATGAGCAAATCTCGCAATTCTTTGATAGTTTGCCTAAAAAACCAATGATCACAATCGCTGTCTTATCTTCATTTATCCAAGACAATGTTCTCAATAAAGTCGCATTTGCTGATTTAGACATTAAAGGCATTCACGATAACGAGCAAACATCTCAATTTCTATACAACTAATTATGTTTTTTATTTGAAATTATACGGTCGTGCTGAATGGTGGGAAGATTGCATCTTGATTAAGAAATGTGATAATTATCAGCCAACAGTCAAGTCAGATAGCGATTAATTATTTTTTGCTGAACAACTATTCCTATCTTAATTAAAGAAATAAATAAATATTGAAATAAATGTCGGAATTCCTAGACACGCTTAATGTTCAAAACTCAGCATGTTTGATCAGTTCGCTAATCTTAGTATTAGCATTCTATCAAAAAATCAATAATGTATCAGAAGTAGGTATATTCTTGGCTGGATTGGCATTCAGTTGTTCATTCACTTCGATCATCAAGACTAATGTTGATAGTGATTTTCAAGAGGAAGATTTTACTGGATTTTATGTCTATTTGTGGGAATTACAATTATTGCTCATACCGTTAATGATAATTCAGCTTTTAGTATACTAAAAGCGTATTTATGAGTCAATCACTTGAAATATACAATCGATCTGAACATAATAACAAGAATAAATTATTCATTGGATTAAATCTAATCGTATTTTCGTGCATGATTATTATTAATGTTGTTTGGTCTTATGTGTCACCTAGTTATTGATTGCATTAATATGTTATTAATTGCATTAATAATGTATCGAATAAAAATTGAATTTCAGAAACATAAAAAATATGGCTGGAGAAGATATTTTAGGAGCGTTTGTTTTTGCATTTAGTTTAGGTATTGGTGTTAGTGCTTTCTTATTTGATAAATACATTACTAATGCTCAACCAGATAGACCATTTGAGACAGGTAAATTTATTCGTTACGATTATGATTTTCCTATGTACTCAACTGATAATGATAAAAAATAATAGCTTAAACTCCTAATGTGCTGAAGCGATTCTTCACTTCAATTATTGATTTTTTATATTCTTCCAATTGAGATTCTTGTTTTGCAATTGTAGACTTTAAGCTTGCAATTTCAGCTTCATATTCTTTGCATCTTAACGACTCAGCTTCTGGATCAAATCCTAATGATTTTACAATCACTAATCTCATTGATTCATATTTAGCGTTTTGGTCAATAACTAATTTATTTAATTGGTCAAGTTGATTTTGATATCTATCAAAATCGGTTTGATATCTATCAAAATCGGTTTGATTATCAACAACATCCGATTGGCATTTAGTATTATTAATTATATCAATCACAAATTCCTTAATTAATTCTTTAACTGTTAATCTAACATCATCATTCAATAATTCTACTTTCATATCATTCATGTATACTTCTTGTTTATATTTATCTTCGCAATAAATATTTACAATAGTAATTTTTGGGATATCATTATGGGTTTTAGCTTCATAAGTACCATAATTATCAGTTATTACTAAATCAAATTTCATAAGATCAGTCACTAAAGAATGAATAGCATAATACGATTTCTCACCGCTTAAATTATTATAAAATGTATAACACTCAATATTTGGATAACTATCAACTGAATCAATACCTAAATAATCATAAATGACTTTTTTATCAGTATGATATTTCACATTATGGCGTATATTACAAGGTTTATAATATCCATCTTTTGTAGTATGAATTGTAAATGGAGTATACCCATTGCTCATATTCTTAAACCCAACAAGCGTGCAATCACCTAGAATTCTGATCATGTTTTATTTTCAATTAGACAAATCAAATTTTTAACATAATACCCTCCCCTATAATAAATTGAATTAAAAAAATAAATATGGATCATCAAACTGTTGTAGTATTTATTAGTGTTCAGTTAGGATTTTAGCACCTGTTAATTTAGCTGCATTAATAATTTTTTGTTCATCTTCAGTTAATTCATTGGACAACTTGATGATCATTAATCCTGCTGATTTAGTGGTATTTTCAGTAATATTCAATTCATCACACACACGTTTTAGCAATGTTTGCACTTTAGCTTTATCATTCAGTGATAAAAATACATCATTTTGTGTGTATTTATTACAAATAATACCAGCAATATCACACTTACTCTTTACGAAAATAATAGGTTTATCAATATTAAGCTGATAAAATCTAGAAGTGTATTCAATCGTAGCAATAAGACCATTAATATTATCAGGTGGAATAAGAACAATACCCAAATCAGCATTTGAATACTCTCTAGTTGTTTCTTCTATATTACGCATACGATAACAACACATCTCAATAAATGAAATAGTATTTCCTCGATGATCGATGTCACATTTTGATCCTCTTAGAAGAGATTTATTGTATCCTAAATCATAACCACCATGCTTAAGATAATGAATTAAGCTGGATTTACCTGATCCAGGTTCACCCATAACCACAACTTTGAACTGTCTTGGTGACATATTTTATATAATTTCTATATCTTTAATTAAAAAACTAATTATTGTCTAGTACTCAATCCAATGATTTGCTCTACTGATTTTTTATACTGCTTCAATTCTTCATTCTCTTTCTTCAATGCATCACTTTCAGTTGAATCAACGAGTGAAAATACTTGCATGATTTTAGATCTAAGCTGATTATTTTGATCCATAATTAACTTTTTGCATTCATCTAATTGAGATTTTAATTCTGAGATCTCAGAATTAGTATTTAAAATCTCGCCTTTTAATTCTGAGATCTCAGAATTAGCATTTGAAAGTTGGTCTTTTAATTCTGAGATTTCAGAATTAAGTTCTGAGATCTCAGAATCTTCATTCATATCAGCCATAATCTCAGCAATGCATTTCCTAAGTGCAAATTTAATAGTTGATGTTAAATCATAATTCACTGAAGGTATTAATTCACCATTAAGATATACATTATCAACCTCAAAAGTACCCACCTTAGTAGTTCTAATACGAATCTGATTTTTGACATACTTAACATCTTTGCCTTCACCAATAATGATATCGAAGTGATTGCATTCATAGAATAATTGTCTATATGTACGTCTCAAATTATGATCTTGAGCACCACGATTATCATAAACCATATCAAATGGAATATAATAGCTAATATCAGGTTGAGATTCATCACATTCAGTAAAACCTATTTCATTGTAAAACTTTGTTTTGGTTATGTATTTATAGTGATTATTATTATTGTTATGATTTCTATATTCTGTATCAAGATTATAGGTCTTGATCACGTAAAATGGTAAATGGTTATTACCATCACGATTACATTTAAGGACAAATGCATCAAAAATACCACTTGTTTTGTCTAATACCGTAATCATTTATTTTCAATTAAATAAATCAATTTTTTGCATAAAAAATAATTAGATACTACGCAAAGTCTTAGCCATATAATAACGCTGATCATTGACGCCTTCATAAACTTCACCATTAGTATAAATCTTATTTGTCTTAAATGAAATTATTAATTTGACATGTTTTGCCAATTCAATAATTTCATCTTCAGTGATATCACAATTGGCACACAATTTAATAATACTATGGTTTTTGGCTTTTTCAATATCAACATTACCAGACCAAAAAGTATATGAAAATGATCTATTACCAATAGTTAAGCCTTCTCTAGTTACATATTTAGATACTAAATGTCTATGTTTTTCTCCATGATCAATTAATGTAAATGCTCTAATCAGATCGTTAACGTCTTCAGTTAAGTCAGCGCATGAGAAATCATAGCTATAGTCATCAATTTTATATGTCTTAATGAACAATTCGAGTATACTTCTAGGGACTGCATAAATGACTAATTCGCCATCATATTCAGCGACTTTCGCATCACCATAGTAATAATTCAACATATTGTGTGATTTTTCAATGGTAAATCCAGCCAATTCGCATTCCTTTAAATTGAAATACTCACTTTCTTGCAATAATCTTTGCATGTTTTATGTGTATATGCAAATTCAATTTTTTTGCATAAAAAATTAACATCTTAATGCACTGCTCTTAGTCATGCGCCAACGAGAATCGCTTTGACCGATATACTCCATCCACTTCTCGTTAAGTTCAATTAGAAGTTTCCCATAGCGATTAAGCAATACATTTGACCAATATTTCCTTCGGCTCTCAGCATAATCACCTCGTGAACTTTCGATTACCATACATATAGTTATATACTCTTCACACATCGTAAGTAACTCTTCTCCATAGCCAAAAGTCATATCAGTTGCGTCATAAATCACTGAGTCAATAGTCACTTCTATACCATAGCGAGTTATGTTTAATTTATATACATTATCATTTCTAAAAAGTGACAAATAAACACCTGAAATACTACATCTAATAATTGATTTAGGATCAATTTCAGAAGATAAATGAGCGATTTGAATATCCATTTTAAGGTATTAAAAAGTCAATTTATTTTATGATTTATTTCATAGGTCATGAAATAACTAATAAAAAATTGAATTTGCACGAATATAAAACATGACAACAATGAGTTTCAATATTAATTTCTTTAAGTCAATGGCTACTAAATTAGTAGATCCAGTAACTAAAGACATTAAGAATAATGATGTTAAATATGAATATTCTGTTTATTTAGGTTCAATGAGTGAATCAAAATGTAAGGGATTAGCTAGAAGATTAAATGAAGAAATCTCTAAATCACTTAGAGATTATGAATTATATGTGATGACAAGCTATCGTAGCGAAGTATGCACAGCTTATTTACGACCAAAGACTTATGACTGATTTTATTTTTTAGCTGATTTAATATTGCTGACTCTGAATAAGTTAAATAAACCAATTAAATGTTCACTTACATATGATCTGATTGCACTAGCAAATAATTCAGCATCAAATGGTTCATTAGTAACTGCAATTTTATCTTTAATGCTATAAATATTATAACCATCATGTGGTTCTGGATCTTTTCCAACATAAAAATCTATGCAATTCACTGATTCATTAAAATACAAATGCATTAAATAACCTTCATCAGATAAATCAGAAGTTTCAAAAACAACACTATTATCATCATGACATAAATAACTACTATTTCCACTTGAACCAAAAATTGGATATATCGGTAATTGACATAAAACTAAATTAGGTAAATTATTAAATATATCAGATAAAATATTTATATATTTCTTAATTTCATCGCGATTATCAGATATAGCTACATGATAATCACTACGTGTTTTAATTAAATTATTTACAAATGGGACAAATATTATATTTGACCCATATTCAACATCATGTGGTTCTAGCAGCGAAATACTGTATTCAATATCTTTATCAACCACACATATTGATGTACCTTCAGTGTGAATCTCAATATCCATTTTGCATAAAAAATATAACTTTAATTAATCAACTAATCGCTTCAATTTCTCTTTCAATTCATCCAATTCAGCTTTGCTCTCACCAAGCAAACGTTCAAGGCGCTTAATTTCGCACTTCAATGATCTATTCTCATTATAAAGTCCCATAATTTCCGATTGAGAACAATTAATTGGAGGATTTTCAGGTAAATTATCGCACTGATATGTATCAATTATATCACTGATACATAGACTCAATGCATGTTTCACCGTTTCATCAATAGTGTTAATTGGTGTTATATGTTTATCATTAATGAAAACATTATCATACTTAAAATGTATTCTATTTTTTGCATATCTAACATCGCATTCACCAATAACAATGTCAAAATGAGCAGTTTCATAGAATATTTGCAAATCAGATCTACATCCAATAATGTTATAACCGCCTCCACATGCACGCACAGAATGATTAGGTGAATAATAAACAATATCCGGATAATTATCATTATAGCTATTAACGCCTAATTTATTGTAAAAATCCATCTTATTGACTTCTGCATCAGTAGTCTTGATTATATGCAATGATCTTTTATGGCATTGCTTATGTCGTTCACCTAAAATGCAGTCAGTGGTATCTAATATCGCAATCATTTATTTTATTTAAACAAATCAATTTTTCGCATAAAAAATAATACCTATTGACCAAAATATAGTGCAAATGTAAATATTATAATAATAAAAGCCATACATGCGAAGATAATCATCGTTGAAATACAAATGAAATTATCCTTAGCAACATGTTTTTTATATGGTATACCTCTAATACGCATTTTAATGGCTTTATTGACGTCTTCACAATCTCCCAAATCATAATCATTACGTAATTCATTAAGTTCAATATCATTTAAAGTATCAATGATATCTACTAATCGATCAGTATCTCTATACCTAATAGTAATTAACTGATTAGGCTTTTCAATAGTCAATAATTGATTATTAGTGATCGGAACCTCAGTCATGTTTATTTTCATTTGAACAAATCAATTTTTTGCAGATTTAGTATTGTTAGTTTTAAATAAATCAGCGAGACCAATCAAATTATTGCTTACATATGATCTAATTGTTTCAGTGAATAAATCATCATTATATGGTTCATCAGTAAAGACTAATTTATTTTTGATAAAATAGATGTTGTTTAGATTAACATCACTATTAGTATTAGCGCAAAAGTCCATCTGATCTATAACATTAAAATAGATAATCAATTCATATTCAGATGAATTATATGTAATCATACGATCATCATAACGCATGCAATCACCATTTTCAAATCTGATAAATTTACCTATTGGATCAAAATCTGGACACATTGGTAATCCACATATGACCAATTTAGGTAAATTATCAAGTATATTAGACAAACCAATTAAACATTCTTTAATGCAACTATGATTATTCCTCAGTGCTTCAGAGTAATCTTCACATGATTCGATTAAATTACTTACATATGGTATGAATAAAACATTCATCCCAACACCAATATGATAGTTGTCGTAATAAACATTATGTGGTTTGTCAAATGATATCTGATACGTAATTTCTCCATCATCCACACATATCACGTCTGATTTTTCCTCAATTTTAATGTCCATTTCGCATAAAAAATATTAGTTTAATTGAAATTATTCAGAATCCATCCAATCGCAGAATAAAACTAATGGTGGAATACAGCAAATACATGTGATGCATGATAAAGTGGTTACTATGCAACATAATGTTGTTTCTTCATCATTACAATCAATATCACTATGATCATTCTCACCATGAATATAATATTCGCAATTACCCATATGACCATTACTATGCTTAAAATATTTCAATGATTCACCTCTACAATAAATTACTGGTTCAGAACATTTAGGACAAATTAAACCTTCTTTATTAATGTCATTTATTTCATCGATTAATAATTTATCGTCACCACTCATTGCGTATTTAGGCATTTATTTTCATTTGAAGAAATCAATTTTATCGTTTATAATTAATCTTGATTTTTGCATTATTATTCATCGAACCCATAACTCTAATTGAACATAAAAAATAACATTAATCAATTAACTGCTTCAATTGATTCTTCAACTCAACTAATTCATCTGCTGATTTTTTGTATTCGATAATTTGTAATTTAAGTTTAGCATTCTCCTGTTCTAATTCATTTATTCGTTGAGATTGATCTGGAATCTCAAAGAATTCCATAATTTTGGATTGCAATTTATCTAATTTAACCTGTACTTTATCACGATTTGCAACACTGATTTGTACTGGTTTATCAATTGTACACAGATGATCATCTAAATTTAACGCGTGTTGGTGCGCTCGACACGTCGAGATGTTGTGCGCACCGTCACGATTAAGCAATGATTTAATGCATTTCTTAACTCCAATTGATAATTGATTAACTAATCCCTTTTTCATATTGTTAATATCATTTACATTTCCATGACCAGTAAAACGTTGATGTTCACTAAAATTAATACTTGAATCATATCCACAAATAGAAATACCATAATCAGTTGTATTATCTTTTTGTTTAAGCATATAGATATACGTGTTAGACATAGTGGTGAATTTAATAACTTTTGCATTAATATCTTTAGTATGATTGCTAATATAGCTATTAGTTCTAATTAGATTATCTTGCTGATCATCAATAAAACTCGTATAGATTTCATTGTTAATGATAAGCAAATCAAAGCCAAAATCATTCAATTTCTTCAAATTTACCTTATTATCATCTTCAACTAATGAAGAACCAAATATAAAAACATGTTCAAGATTTCGTAAAATAATGATTTCAGGTAATGATTTTACATCTCCTGTAATACCTAATTTAGCATAAATGTTAGATTTAGTATCCAATACAGACACGCGATTATTATCAATCGAACCTGTATTTCTTGCGATACCAATGCTATCACAGAAAGTATTGCCAAATTCACCAATAATCATGTTTATTTTTCATTTGAAGAAATCAATTTTATTTGAATAATTAAAATGAATAAAACATATGGAAGCTAGTGATATTATACTATATTTGATGTATATTATTCCGCCTTTATTCTATATAATATGGGTGACAGTACATTTTACAGCACTATTTATGATAAAAAACAATTACTTATCGATTGGACCAAGAACTAATGATGAAACGATACCATTATTAAGCAAAGTATAATTGTTTTTGCTAATGATTTTTTATTTGAATAATTGAGATAAATAAATATGGATTTCGATGATTTCGTAGTATACGCTTTGGTATTTGCACCACCAATAATTCTAATGATTATTTGGATTATACTGAAAATCTCATTAATGTGTACGCCACCAAAAAAGAATGATGAATCGATACCATTATTAAACACGTGCTGATTTACCTGAATTAAATAAATAGTTTTTTATTGGTATATCAATATAACTAGCTTTGTCGTTAGTACATGTGATATGTTCAAAACTATGACTTTTACCATTAAATTCAATTGTTGTATCATACTCAAATCCATAATGAATCTTCAATTGAAGTTCTGTATTAGCTGAATCAATTATCACAATATTGTTTTTATAAGCAATGAAATAATCACCAAATCTGTGATATGATCATTGTCGCTAGGAATATCCATGATATAATGAAACAGTTTTCTAAGATCATTGTTCATAACATAATCGAATAATTTGCCTTCATCAAGCATATCATAGATTTCAGTCATTTCGTGCACATAATCACAGTTTTTAATATATTCATACATATCTTCTAAATCCTTACGTTCATTATAAGCAGTACGCAATTCAATGAAATAATTCCCATAATATATTAATTTTGGACTAGTTACTTCTATATTAGCGAGTACGGTCTTACCATTAGGCAAGTCAATAGGCACTCTATTTTCTTCAATGTACATCTTTAATTTCTATTTAAAGAAATCAATTTATTTGATTTTATGAGTGATCAAAATGACCACTATGTATCCTGAAATAAGTGAAGATGACGATTTCCATATGGACGACATTATCAGTGAAATAGAAGAAGATATAAAAAATCAGCAACTTAAGCCTCAATACGTTACATATTTAGGTAATATTGACAATATAATAAATAGTGTTGATGATTATGAATGCGAATATTTAGCAAGTGAATTAAGTCAGCGATTAAATGGTATAACTACTGGCTATAAGATCACTACTAGTATTGAGGATTTTGTATGTCGGAATGTTATTGAGTTTACTCAATAACTAATTGAAGTTTACTCAATAACTAATTGAAGTTTACTCAATAACTAATTGGAGTTTACTCAATGACACATTAATTTGATTTTTTAACACGCAATTATTAATTGCGTCAATGCAACAGTTATTGAGAGAAAGCAGATTTGCTGAAACTTGGCAAATTGACAAAATTAAGTATTGCGTCACTGAGTCTAAATCAAGTAAACATATATTCAGGTATTATAGTTTATCTAATGGATGTGGATATAGCGTAGTGGCAATAGCGACAGCAAATAAAGATGAAGAATTGCTTAAATTAGAAATAATATGTAACTTTGTTTATGGTGCAGAAAAATTCATTAGCGATTATGAAGTAGAACCATATACTTATGATTTGCATATTACATGCATATTTCCAGGCACAATCACTAAGAATCTAGAATTCAAACCAATTACTATTTATGTTAAACATCACAATGATGTAAAAGATGAATTCTTGCCAATGTGTATTTTGCGTAATGAATTTGATGTATTTGATCAGTATAGAAATTGCGATGTGAAATCAATAATTAATGATCCAAATAAAGATTTGATTTATTCAATTGCTAAGCGATTGCAGAATGGTGAGTCAATCACAACAACTAAATCAGCAAGAAGATAATTTGATTTTTTAACACGCAAATAATATTAATTGCATCAATGCAACGGTTATTGAGAGAAAGCAGATTCGCTGAAACTTGGCAAATTGATAATCCCAAATATCATATTGAATATGCCGTTATTGGTAAAGGTAAAACTTATTTTGCGTGCAGTGATTTGGATGTAGATGAAATTAACTATGTTGAAGTCGCTTCAGTAGTTGCCAATTCAAATAATGAATTATGCTTCTTAAATATATATTGTGAAGAAGTAAAACTTGCAGAAGAATTTATTCTTGATTATGAAGTAGAGCCATATACTTATTATTTATTTATTTATGATTCACGCGATATCATTGAGAAATTAAACTTTAAACCAATCAGTATCTATGTGCATGATACCTGTAAAATCAATGACGAATTATTACCTATGTGTATTTCATATAATCGTGAATGGTATGAAAACGAAAATACATGTTTCGCATTGTGTAATTTTAAGTCAATTATTGATCATGCAGATAATGATACGATATACGCGATTGCCAAGCGATTACAAAGAGGTGAACCAATTACAATGGTTAAATCAGCAAGAAGATAATTTGATTTTTTAACATGCAATTATTATTAATTGCGTCAATGCAACAATTATTAAGAGAAAGCAGATTCGCTGAGACTTGGCAAATTGATAATCCCAAATATCTAATTGAAAATTTTAAGATCGGTAAAATCAAGACTTATTTTGCAGGTACAAATAATAATATTGGGGTAGCTATAGTAGTAGCAGATCCAAATAATGAATTATGCATTTTAAATATATATTGCGAAGATGTGAAACTAGCAGAAGAATTTATCATTGATTATGAAGTAGAACCATATACTTATAATTTATTTATTAGTTATCCAACTATTATAACTGAGAAATTAAACTTTAAGCCGATCACTATTTACGTACATAATAGCTGTAAAATTGACGATGAATACCTACCAATGTGTATTTTATATAATCGTGAATGGTATAAGTCAAATAACAATTCATGTTCCACACATTGCAATTTTAAATATATAATTGACCATAAAGATCACGATATGATATACGCGATTGCCAAGAAATTACAGAGAGGTGAACCAATCACAACTGTCAAATCAACAAGGAGATAATTTGATTTTTTATCATTGCTAAATTATAAATGCCAGAAATATTTATTTATTCAAATGGGAATGACGTTAAGGTGTCAAAAATACCCATATCAACAGAATATGAATTCATATGTGAAGTGAGATTTTATGATTCGACGTGTTTGCTTGGACAAAATCATATACATATTCACAATGAAATAGATTTTATAAGTTGTAGATTCTACTTTTTAAGTGAAAAAATAAAGATAATTAATTCTATCAGTAAATGCCCATATTTCGAATTCAAGAATGATTCTATGAAATTATTATTCCATGAGTTATTTAACAAATTAGAGATTGTATTGAATAATCTAGATGAGATAGCAAATGAAATGCTTAATTTAATAAACATAATAAATAGATACAATAATAAGTATTACAATGAATATTGCTCGTTTATTGAAAAGATAAGTAACGATATTCCATTTAAAACTTTGCCAAAAAGTGCAATAATTTGATTTTTTATCACTGCTAAAATATAAATGTCAGAAATATTTATTTATTCAAAAGAAGATAATATCAAAATAACTGGTTATCGTACCAGTATGTTAGATTATGATCTTATGTGTTCTATATCATTTCAAGGAGATATGAGATACATAGATAAAATGACTAGTATATACATTCATAATAATATAAATTCAATTAGTTGTGGTTTCTATATAAAAAATAAATATTTGAGTTTATTTGATTCCCATAATAAGAAAGAGTATTTAAGATTAGAAAATGAATATATGATACCAATATTTGATGACTTATACAATAAATTAGCAATCATATGGAAATATATCTATAATGTCAATATCGAAAATGATAATGAAACAGCTAATGAAATATTCAATATGCTGAATATCATAAATAGGTGCATTAATCAGTTTTATAATGAATATTGCTTGTTTGTTGAGAATATAAATCATTATAATCCATTTAAAGCTTTGCCAAAAAGTGCAAATTAAAAAATAATTACTTTTTTAATGCATGTTTAGTCTTCAAGAATCGTTTCTTAGAGCAGCTATAATAATCAGCAACAAATAGTTCCCAATTATCAACTAATTCACAGCCTTCTGGGCCTGTATTAATGATTGTATAGACATGTCCAGCACCTCTTTTGCCATTTGTAATAATTAAATATTTAGTCCTATCGCCAATATATGGTTTCAACTTTAAATATTCAGTTGGATGTGATACACAATATGTCAGTATTTCAGGATTCGCTATTTTCTTAGTTAAATCATCAGTAAGTTTGTCAATAATAAGGCAATATTTGTAAGTAGATTCGCCATTTGAATCAGATGTATCTAACCACATTATACGATATTTGCCTCTTATTAATATATAACCATTACAGCCATAACTATAATAAAGTCCAGTCTCATTAAAATAAGTTGCATAAGCGTTAACTGAATTCTTAGGAATTTCTATTTTTGTTGCAATATGGTTTTCTGCATACAAACTACCGCTATGTAAATAATCAGCAATTATATAACTGAATGGTTTTATATTAAACGTTTCGCAAAATAACTTATGTAAGTCATTATCTTCTGAATATAGCAGCACTAATATATACTTGACTTTTTCCAGATAAGGTATTCCAGCATTATCTAATAAATCAGGACTATCTGGTAAATCGGCAGTATCTGATAAATTAGATACTACTTCAGCTATTGTTTTATTTTTATAATGTACTAACATTTTATTCCAAGATTCAGAAATAGTAAAGTCGCATTTTGGAATGAGAGATTTACCAAAAGCTATATCATTTAATAGTGATTGTTCAAATAATCCTTCCATATAATTCATAGTAAAAAATCAAATTATTAATTAGAGATTTCCAAATGGATCAAATAGTGCACTCAATTCGTTATCTATATAAACCTTAATTGTATCAATAAATTCATCAACATTGACGACTTTACCACTAATTACTGCTTTATCGCTTAGATAAAATACATTTATGGATTTATTAAATACTATCAATACTAGTGCAACCTCATTAAGCCTAATAATTAAATTGCAACATTTATATCTGATACTTATATCAGAGATTCCAAAATCAACATAGCCACCATCAAAGTGAACTTTATTGTTTGTATGAGATATCTTTCCAATCATTATTAGGGGTATATTTTTTATTATGTTGTCTATCGTGGCGATGCCTTTCTCGATTAGTGACCTGTCTAAATCGATTGGTTTAGACGGATCGCCTAAATCAATCAATTGCGGCATAGTAAATGTATATAGATCATTCTGTATATAATAAGGATATTTAGGATAAACAATGTATTCCATTTATTTATTATACTAATTCAAATAATTCCAATTGAACTAATAGGTTTAGCTAAAAAAATGACAACCAGATATAACTATAGTATTGATAATGACATTAAGAAATTTGTTCATTTTGTTGCTGAACATGCAGTAACTGATAATCCTAGGCCGCAATATGTATCAAGCTTTAATGTTTATACAAAATCAGCATGTGCTGATAAAGCCAATTTAGTAGACAGACTCCTCAGCAAACATATCCATAATCATCGAGTCAGCCATGAATTCTATGGATCAAGTAGTTGTTATATTATTGTGACACCTAAAGAATAAAAAATAAATACATATATATAAAATCAAAAATCAAAAATCAAAAACCACCAATCACCAACACTACTGTGTAAAATCTAAACTACAGTCTAGACAAACACCATGACGACCAACACGAATCGCCAAATTTGAGTCCCGCACAACAGACTCCAAGAACCGTGCGTCACAATCCACCAGATCATCATAATTGTATCTAACACCGCTAATAACACTAAGCGGCATATTGATAGTCTCATGAACATCACCCTCATCATCAACAACAACAATCTCCTCAAAGTTAACAATCAACCCATCAACACTAATATCAATTACTAATTCGTATTGATACTCATCCTTACCATCAAGAGTGTTTGACTCTTTAGATAAGATTGCGCAAACATTAACATAGCCATCTACAATAGAAGCATGCACGTCAGACACAGTAAGAAATCCACTCATAATGAACAAATCTCTTGCAATAAAGGATAAAAAATTCAATTATATTTTGGGGGCTATATAGCATAATACCTATTAGTTGATTTTATTTATTTTGCGTTTTATAGCAAATGGCATACTTTTGCAGCGAAGTTACGGCTAATACAGTAAACATTCTAGGTGATTTGCAATTCAATGGCATATCAGGTGCAGAGGTGAAGTGCTGACTAAAACAGGAGTTGCGACTCAATCGTTTCAGGCTATTCCACCAGCAACTATTGCACCAGGATTAGCAAATCAGGTTTATGTCACTGATTCAACTGCTACTAATGCTTTATTTGCAAACGACATCAATATTCCAGGTGAAGTAAATGCTGGCATTTCGATGTCTGCCCCAGAATTATATTTCACGACTAAAATTGAAGGTCCAGGTACGATTAGAGCAGGTAATTTACTTGCCCCAATGTGGAATCTAAGCACGCCAATTAATATTAATTCAGGTATTAATGTGCTGACTCTAACTGCTCTCTTACCTGGAGTGCCATTTGCACCATTGGCCAATTTCACTTACGCAGCTGGTATATTCACATCATCACTAGAAGCAGGTGGTGTAGTGTCAACCGATGATGGCCAAGCAATAATTTCATATTGGAAGAATGGTTCAATTGTAAGATCTTTTTACACACCACCAATCACAGGCGGCGTTAAAACTTACGCTATTAATTTCTCTCATCCACTAACTATGTCACTCAAACCGCAGTTTCAGGTGGAGCAGTAAATTTACTTGGAGTTGATGTCAACGCTAATGTACAAACCACTATATAATTCAAATTCTTGGGTATTTAACTAATTGAATTATATTATTTTCAATTAGACTTATCGTTTTAGCATTAAAATAAATTGAATATTTTTTATAACTTAAAATGAAAACTATAATTTTGTTGGCATTAATTACTATCTCAGCTGCGACATTTTGCAGTTCGGGTAGATATGATATTAGCTATACTATTATGCATCAAGACTGCTTATTGCCCTACAATCAAACATTAACTGTAGAAAGTAGAGTTCGTACTTTTGATGGCAGATTCGCTATTAAAAATATAAGAGATGTTAAAGTTGGTGATTTAGTCCAAAGCTTTAATGGATATACTGAAGTAACTGCTATATCTAACATTAATTTTGAACCTAGATTATTCACTAGCGACTTAAGCAATAACTTTATGACTGACACTAATGCAAATATTGCATTTACTGATGATATTCCAGTACTTGAATCCGAGTCAATTAGTTATTCGAATACGAATAACGACTGCGGTCCTTATCATTTCAACTATACTTCTGAAACTATCTACTTGAACAGTACTTATGTTGATCATACATATGAACAAAGCACTTGTGCATTAAGAGTGTTAATTCCCAGTAATAGCGGTATTGATCTTAATTGCGATGGTCACTATGATAGTTGTGCTCATACTGAGAATGTTGATTGTGATGGAGCAGTATTGCATTTTAGTCAAGATCATCAATACGACAATCAACAAAATCCTGCATGGATTTCAGATATGGTCGATTATATCAATCAACTTGAATCTAATATTTTCATTAACTTTAATCCTTATAGTGTCAATACACTCTATCAAATAAATCAATTAGAGATTTACAATTGCGATGCGATCAACATTCAAACTGCAAATGGTTATATCGTTGTCAATGATATATTGTTTGAGATACAGTAAGTTAGTTAATTAATTAACTAACCAATTCATTAATTAATTAATGAATTGACTAAAAAATAATTACTTTTTTCATTCCTTCAATTGAGAATTAATAACGCGAACCCCAAATAATTGTCAGTAGTAATATACCGATGATTATAACTAATGTGATTATGGTAAATGCGGATAAGTATTCACAACAATTGTCGTTGCGATCTTCTCTAATACCTCTAATTCGCAATCTAAGCAATCTGATAATTTCCTTTTCGTTGACAGATTTAATACCGTATTCGCGCGATAAATCAGTTAAATCTTTAATATTTAAATAATCAATTATATCTATGCGATAACATTTATCACCTAATTTAACAGTAATAATGTCATCCGGTTTAACTATGCGAACCTCATAGCCATGACGTTCACCAATAAGTAATTCGTACTCTTGATCTATGTTGTCCATTATAACTTTGTGCTGATAAAAAATCAATTAATTTGCAGCACTTTTACATGGATGATTAAAACTCAGATTTGATGATTCAATAACTAATTCCTCATATTTGCGATATAAATACAATCGTATTATATCCATGCGTCTCATTGCTTCATTGAAATAATCGATCGCAATTTGATCATCTGATTTATCTTCTATGTGTCTTAACCTCTCTGCTAAATCAATTATGAAGTCAGACAAATCTTTGTTTTTGAATCTAGGCAATCTAATAATTGATGAATAATCAAACCTATATACACCAATAGTAATTACAGGTATATCAGATTTTTCATCAATAATATGATAAAGTGTAATAACTTGATAATTCGAATGTATATTTATAGTTACTCTACAATCATCAACATAGATATTATTTTCTTTCCTACTACACTCGCGCCTATATATAAATCCATTCTCTAATAATAATGGGTAATTAATAGTAGACATTATTTTTCAATCAAACAAATCAAAAAATTATCTAGCACTTTTGCATGAACGGTTAAAGCTAAGCTCTGATGTATCTGCCGTTAATTCCTCATTTTTTTGCTGTAAATGTTCTCTTAATATACACATACGTCTTATCAATTCGCAATAATAATCAACTAATAATTGATCATCTGATTTATTATCTATACTCATTAATGCATTTACTACTTCAATCATAAAATCAGCTAAATCTTTATTGTAAAATTTAAGTACTTCGATTATTGGTTCATCAAAGAGAGTATATAAACCCGTAGTTAATATAATAGGATCTGTTGATCGATAATACATTAGAGATACGTAATTGGTATTAAAATACTTATCTACAATTACTTTGTTACTGTATACATATATATTATCTTCTACACGATTATCATATGATGTATATTTACGTATGAATCCATTTTTTAATATGAAAATTAGTCTACCAGCCATTATTAATTTCCAATTAAAGAAATCAAAAAATTATCTAGCACGTTTAGTTGGATAATGAAGACTCATATTTGATAATTCATCTTCACTTGCATTGCGATTATAGTAGAAATGCCTGCCTAATAATTCAGTGCGCGATATGACTTTATTGAAATATTCAATTGGAATTTGATCTTTTGTCTTTTTTACATTTCTAGTCATGTAAATCAGCTCAATGATTAAGTCGTATAATTCATAATTATAGAAGTTAACCGATTTGCGAATTGCAACTGATCGACTGTTTTGTATTTCTATATTCATAACAATTTTATCATACATTACAGCACTGCTCATTATGATATAATCACCATTAAAGTGCGTATTTACAGATACACCTTTAATGTTATAATATATAATATCTACATATTCATCAAATGAAGTGTTTTTATATAGCACACCATCTTTAACTGCAATACTTAAATCCCCCATTATTAGTTTTCAATTAAATAAATCAAAAAATTATCTAGCACTTTTACATGGGCGACTAAGATTCATGCTCGACAATTCATCCTCAAGTTCATTATGTCTGTAATATAAATATCTACCTAATATTTCTATGCGTTTCATAACGTCGTTAAAGTAATCAATTATCATTTGATCATCTGATTTATCGTCTATGTATTTTAATTCACACACTAATTCGGCTATTAAATTATGTAGTTCTTTATGATGAAAATAAGGTGATCTAGTAATTATTTCTTCATCGCATGTTTGTAATTCTATATCCATAATAACTTTATTATCTATTTTAGTATCACTTAGTAAAATATACACATTATCGAAATATCTATTCACTGTTATATCGTCATATCTAACATAAATAGCATCTATATATTCTTCTGTTTCAACATCTTTTTGCAATACGCCATCTATTAATGAGAAACTTGCAGTCTTATACATTATTTTTCAATTAAAGAAATCAATTATTTCGCCTATAAATCAAACCTAAAAGCTTATCTATGTATTTCTGACTGGTTAAAGGTCTAAGCTTATCTATCGTCTCTATTTTAGTCTTCCAGAAATCAGTAAAGTGCTTTCTGTCTAATGCAAAAAGTAGCGTTTGTAGTATGTATCTGAAATCAGTATATTCAGTTATATAATTGCCATTTTTTATGTCTTGCATTGATTGTTTAACGTAATGTTCATATCTTGTACCCTTATATATATGATTCATTATTGCTTGTATCTGACTGAATTTCTTTGACTTAATCATATTGGCAAATATGTCGCGATTCAATGCTTCATTTATATGTGGCCAACCAAATGTATCACTGAATACAGTAATACCACATGCAATGCTAAGTATGACGATTAAATTAAGATTGCATTTATAGTATGTAACAGCACTGGCAACGCCTCCCATTTGGTAATCCTCGTGCATATCCATAACGCTAGAACAATCAATCAATTTTACAATTCCATTTGAAGTTATGCATAAATTCCCAAGATGTAAATCCCAAATATGCCATTTATATTTACGTGTGATTTTATTTATAAGCAATACCTGATTAATTACTTTTTCTGCTTCTTTTTCTCCATATGAATCAATTACACCCGATAATGTATTACCTGCATATTCTAGCAATTGTCTAAGATATATTCGCTTGCTGATTTCAGTCGTATGAGCCAATGCATTATTAGATTTGAGCCGATTAGCATCAAAACGAACTTCATTGCCTTGTTTATCTGGTGATTTCGTAACATCATATCTTATCAGCTTGATAAAATGCTTCGATTCTTCATCTGGCATATTCGCTATTAATCTGAAAAAGCACAATTCTTGATCTATTTCACTAATAATACCATTATAACTATTGCGATATATGATTTGATAATTACCTTTCTCGTTAATAAATACTGAATTAAATGGCAAAACCATAGTGCGCAATACGAATTTGCTACCATCGCTATCTTCATAAATATCAGCAATTGCATTTGCTCCTGCACCTAATTCGTGTTTAAATTTCAGCCCTTTTAGCATTTTTAATTAGAGATATACTTTTTTGCATTATTATTTTATAAAAAATAATCAAACATCATATCTTCAAATGAAATATTAAGGCATGCTCTTGACCATATCGCTGATCTTTTCATACACTTTTAACTTAGATCTTAGCTCGTCAACTTCAGTGCTTAATTCGTCCACCTTTTTCATTAATGATGAATTGCTCGATCTTAATTTCTCAAATGCAATGCGACTAGCTACTTCTCTAACTACTAATTCATTGAATAATGACGAGTAATTATTCGTATCCGAATAATTACGATTAGCTAACATACTGGTATAATTATTAATTATTAAAGCCAATAATTCTTTAATTGTAGCTGATCTATCTTCGGGATTTACTGTTTTATAATGATGATTGGATAAATAAATATCATATTGTAAACTCGCTGATTTAGTTGATTTAGCAATACCAATAATAATTATACTCTTATTAGTGGGTAAATCATCATTAAAATATCTAATTACGATATCAGCATCAGTATTAGTTTGGCTTGAAGAATAAACAATATCAGGATAATTCGATAATCCCATCAAATAATTAATCTTCAATTCATTCAACAATCTTGTTTTCTCAACATAATTATATATATGACCAGTAGTACTGAAATCCCTAGACATACCACTGTCAAATGAAAAGTCTTTAAGTACACCCATACTAAAATCAGCATAAAAGTTATTAATAGTAATAATTGCCATTGTTTATTTACACCTACTAATTCAATTTTTTATTTAAAGATATAGGTCTTGTTTTAAATTTGAATTAATGAATGAAATAAATATGGAACAAGTAGAAATTCCTATGTTTCCTATGACTCCTAGACCATTAGAAGTCAGCATTAGTGAACCAGATCAAATTGTAGTAATTGATTATAATGGCTTAAAGATTAGGATGGATATTATTAGATATTTGACTAAAGATATTAAATTGTCATTAGCTGATAAGTATGGAATTAAGGGTATTTATAGGGACATTTATCTAGATAAATCACTTGACGCTAAAATAAGAAATAGGGATTATATGTCTGAAATAGATAATATGAGTAAACATAAATTACAAGGATTAATAGGAGACACGATATGTATGATTTTCATCGTTATACTGTTCATATTATGTATCGTACTTGCTGCTGTTATCTTCTAATAATTTGATTTTTTATATTGCATCATACCATGTCCAATATTTCAATTAGAGTTAACCGCTGCCCAAAATTATTTGTGGATGGCAGCTTCAGTTGCAGTGTATATTTAGAATACATTGGTGGGCAATTTCACTCAAAACAAATAGCTAAAATCAATACTATTGGTATTAGAACTGATGGTAAAACTTATACTGCTAAAATTCCAATTGATTTTCCTGAAGAAGCTACACATATCATGGCTAGCGTATTAGTAGATGGCAAACCCGAATATATAATACGATCAGCATTACTGAGTGACGATAAGCGTTCTGTTGGCTTTAATACCTCATATGGACTACTTAGCGATATTATTTATGCCATACAAGCTATTAATGTGCTAAATATAGGAGAAATCAAGAATGGCATATTTATGGCAAATGAGCAATATGAATTCATCAAGAACGGCAAATTCAAGTTTAACTCGCTGCTTTATCTCACTGATATAGTCGGCCCGATGCCTAAAATGATGTTTAATCCTGATAATGGAGTAGTAGTTATTTGCGCATAAGAATCTTTAATTGAAAAATGAAATAAATTGATTTTTTCTTCTTCTATGGATCCATGACACAATCAAACGATTTTGCAGAACGAATCCTTACCGCTTTTAACACTATTTCTACCGATTACAGAAATGATAATCGAGAAACAGTGATTCAAATCCGTAGAATCTTCGAAGATTCGTACGGTATTCATCTTACCACCAGTTCTCAATACGATAATTGCAGTTATCGTGTGTACGAAATGCAGCCCGATATGTGCTTTATCGGATTTGCTAACGAGTACGGCACACTCTGTGACTGTGATTTCACATTTGTGTTGATTACACGCAACAACATCTTTATCAGCAGAGAAGAATGGTATGCCGATTATAACACTGAGGCATCCCGTTTCACACATTCGCTGGAAATCAGAGAAATCGCTCAACAGATCTTCCGATGGAATTACGTCCGACCATGTGACATTCTGAGTCTCGGAAGCGTGGTGCAAGAATAAACGCATTTACATTTAATTAATATCACTTTTTTATGCAAAAAAAATGAATAATCGAAAGCATAAAAATGTCCAGATTTGCACTATATCAAGGTCAGCGAATATCTAAGAGAGATGCTGAATCACATTGTAATACTGAATCACATTGTGATTCAGAATCAGCATTACATTACTATGATTGCCCTTTATGTGGTACACAAGTAGTGCTAAATGGCGAATTTATTCATACCACTAATGAACCTAATTGTGGTTATTACAGAGACGCTGATGCCGATTTGCAATTAGCGACTAAGTATTTCACTGAAATATTGCAAATCCAAACTATCACTATTGAGCATAATTGCAATACCTGTAAATCAACCATTGATTCTACTATAATTGTTTATGATGAGACTGCTGTTATTACTACCAATGGTATAATTGACTATTGCTTAGATGGCTATTTAATCTATCAATTCCTAATTACAGATAGATCAGTGCCAGATCACGTATCCGATTGTAAATGGTTTGCTCTTAATTCGAATGATATTATCAATGCAATTAATACTAATAGCGCATTTAGATGTATTAGAAATGAAGTATGCCAAGCTTGTATAGATGGGGATAATAAACAAGAAAAGGTATCAGACGCCGTATCCGGTATACCGGATACGTCTGATACCGTGCCGAATGCATTTGCTACTGTACCAGATTCATTTGGTACTACACCAAATGTCGTGTCTGATGCTGTATCCAATATATCGGATACAGCTGATATGTTAGACGATTTCAGCTGCTTCAGTCTTAATTAGTTTTTTATAAAAATGAATATTTAATACGTAAATGCAACATGTCGCTGTTCAAGAATTATTTAATTAGAAATATTAATAATAGTATTACTAGTAGTGGTATTGCTGATGCTTATTCTATATTCTTTGCAACTAAGAATCCAATGATAACTCAGAAGCATTTTATCATTATTGATCTTAGAGGATGTTATGTAACATTCAGTTATGCTGGTATAGAGATCGCTTGTATTATGAATAAGTGGGATCTATCAACTATAATATCAGCAGCGGCAAAAACATTCTATACTTGCTGTTCTCATAGAGTTGAAAATCCCACTGATTTGGATGAATTATTGGCTTTATCAGCTCCTGGTAATGGTAACTATTGTTGGCTAATGCATTTATTTCTAATTAGAGTTTTGGATAACAAAACTTATGTTTGTAAAATCGAATCATTGCCATATATCTCACCCAATTTGTCATATAGAAATGGATCACTTGTATTTGGCATTAGTTACAGGATCGGAATTGGTTATGATAGAAAAGTCTCATATGTATATTCAGGTATATATTATAACGGCATGAAATTAGGGGACATGAATTACTGCATTGAGAATGCTACTCCTGCTATATTATTGGCTAATAGGAATCCAATAATGGCTAAAATCGGCACTTCAATCAACACTATTTCACATATTTAATTGATTTTTTCTATCAACATAACAATGATTAGCGAATTAATGTCATTTACTTTGTTTTTACTAATTGTAATTAGCGTATTTGCATTATCAATAATATGTTTTATAAGTATTATTATTGCATTCGCATTTGTCAAAGACGTAATTTATAATTATCGCAGTCAGCAATTAGTCAGCCGTGAATTTGGCAACCCATAAAAAATATCTATTAATAACATATTACTGACTCATATAATGTTTAAGTTTTTTAATGAATTCTTCACTTTCAGCTAATTTGGCTTCCAATAACTCATATTCAGAATCTCTAGCTGCCAAACATTTGACTAATTCATCTTGACGCAACAAGATACTTGAAATTGTATTGTTTTTCTTTTCAATCACTTTCAGCAATTCTTTTTCATATTTATGAAGATTTTCAATCTTCATATCCTTTTTATAAATCAAATCTAATAATTCATTGATCTTTTTATCTTTGTCACTGTTATCACTGTTATCACTGTTATCACTGATACCGTCACTGATATTATCAGTGACAACAGTGACATTACTGGTACTATTGCTAGCATTGCTGATACTACTAATTGTAGTATCGCCGTAAGTAGTAGCGTAACTAATAATGCAATCCATATTGCTATTAGTAGTGCTATTAGTAGTGCTAATTGCGCTAATCGCATTAATATGCTTAACAACATAATCAGTAATAATGCCATATAACTTGTCAAGATTATTAAAAGACGATTCATTATTAATGATAAAATGATCATCGCCAGCTAATACTTCATATTTGTTGTATGGATGAGAAGTATATTCAATTGTATAAACTGAATCAGGTAATTCAACAGTATTATATAGCGAAGAGATTAATACATCTGGATTAAACATCTTCTTGTAATTCTTGTTTTTGTCAGAATTACATCTACGATTATTGGCTTCAACATAATAGAAATATAACTTAATATTACTGGGATAACCAATAGTAACTAATCTTTCATTACTAATGATAAACTCAGCTGATGATCGCTTACTCTCATCATTAGTGATAAATCCCACACTAACTTCTCTATCTTTGACGCCTAGCTTATTCAATAATGAGCAATAATAACCCCAATCACAAACAATATTGAACGACATTTTGTTTATTTTTGAATTATAATTCATATATTTAATTGAAGTATAATGAGAAATAAGCGGATCAGCTTTACTAAGTATTTCCTACGCAAACCAGACAATTTGGATTATAGCAGTTATAGGGTATTCTTCTCTACTAGGGAAGATAAAAATAAAATAATTATCTCCCATAATAATGACACTCTTAAAGCCACATTTAATGGTATACTATTAGGTAGTGTTAAGCTGACTAGCTATAATGAGGATGATGTGCTTAATAGATCCTGTTATGCATTTTATAGATGTTGTGCTGTTGGAATTAGCAAGCAAGAAACTTATGATGTTCAGCAATTAGCATTAACATTAGCGATTCCCACTAATATCTACTATTGCTGGCTAATGCAGTGGTTCTTAATTAGAGCATTAGAAAATACTAATTATGTATGTGAAATATTAGCTAGTGATCCAAATATAAATTTAGGCATTAATGCTTGTTTAGGAACAGTGCGATTATATTACACATATAAAGGCATATATTACAATAATGAAAAAATAGTATCTATGTCGCATTGTGGATTGATTTTTAACACTAATCAAATCCTGAAATGCATCCACCATCCGATAGGATCATTCGCCAATGTAGTTAAGCAATACAAGCCTAAACATTAAATTAATTGATTTTTTATATCTAAACGTAGAGATGAACATCGAGAACAATAGATTTGCCAATAGAATCAAAATCACTATTACTAAAGACGAGGATAGACTAGATACACTTGGCGTAAATGAATGTGCCGATTTCAGATACTTCTTTGTTGTTATCAATCCTGATATTCCAAATGATTTGGATACTAATGGCAAAATAATTATTAATTTAGTACCTAATAAATCAGTATTAGTTATTTATGAAGATCTCATTTTGTACAAATTAGACAAGAAATGCGATTATTTAACTGAAGAACGAGTGCTAAAAATCTGCTGTTATGCGTTTCAGGTTGTGCTGGATATCAATAAAAGCAATGACTACAGACATCGAGACTTATTTCATGTTATGAGTCGCGATTATAGACCCAACAACTTATTTTATTGCTGGGTAATGCATACTTTCTTGGTCAATTTGCTTAGTGAATCAAATCACGCTTGTGTAATTAGCAGCGATATGTCAAATTCCAAATTCAAATTCAACATTCGATTTGACAAGAAGTCAATCAGAATTAGAGGCAAATCAGTACTGACTAACTTCTACTTGTATGACTCAATCAGCGGCGAACACACAATTGAATTCCAGGATCAAGATTCATATTCAATGCTTAACACTATTTACACTTCTATGTTTTGCTATCCAGCAATCATTGAAGAAGGTATGTTTAGATGCGAGATTCTCTATAACTGGTTTATCAATAAAAATAATACTATTAAGAGCGCCAAATCGCATAGAGTTGCAGCTAATCCATACTGAATACAGCAGTTATTTTTTATTAAATAAAATGAATATTTATTTTTAATGTACACGATGGGTGACAATATCTTACAATCTTATCTCTGCAGATTAATCAATAAGAATAAAGGCTACGAAACTCTAATTGAAAAATCAAATAACCATAACTATCAGCGCTACAAAGTATTCATTGATAATGGTGATACCAGTATTAAATACGAATACATCAATAAGCAAATCTATATTTCATTTCAAGGTATCGTTTTAGCATCGGAAAAATGCAAAAAGATGAGCGAAGATGATACTACTGACTTAATTGCTAGACTGATTTATTTGGTATTCTCTAGATCACACAATCACAAATCCAGCAAGCAATTTGAAGACAATATTAGTATTCTCATTGAAGCAGTTAAACCCACTAATTTGATCTATTGCATTATTTTGCACTTCTTCTTGGCAAGCGTATGTAAATACTCCGATCACTTATTCTTGTACAAATACAAAGGTATTGAAGGAGGTATTAGATACATTGAGCAAAGCTACGAGCGAGTTAAGTACGATGGTAAATACGAAACACGCTATAAATATAAGATTATCAGTGGTCGAACAGTTAAAAAATCAGCTGATTTCATTGCATTGCGTAAAATGGCAATTGAGTACATTGATGAAGATGAGTTTATTGATACAGAATTATACGATATTGTTTCATATAGAAACGAATTTACATCAGCAATTTAAGTATTTTTTAATCCTAGCACAAATATATTATTGGTGCATTTAACACTTCTGCCTTCACCATGACCAACTGGCAATATCTCATTCATAAATACGAATTCACCTGAATCAGTAGAAGCAATTTCAAATTCGTATTCTTCAAACTGTTCAAAGAATTCATTATTTAATTCAAGAAATACGTTTTTATTAATTGTAAGGGTTAATTCAGTTCCGATTGAATTAACTTCAACTAAACCAATTAGTTCAGTTGAATCAGCTGGATTAACAAAACCAATTACTTCTCTGTTGCCGCCAAATACAACATCATCATAATAATCGCTACCTTTGAAATACTCACGTAATAGGTTTTTTATTATTTTATTTGGATCACGTTTATTACCAATATTGTTAGTAGTGGTATTACTGATATCACTCGTATTAATAATACCATTACTAATATTGTTAGTGGTGGCAGTAATGGTATTATTACTGATATCGCTCATATTAACAGTATCAGTGATATCAGTAATGTCATTAATCGCTATCTCATAAATCGCTTTTATCATTTCAACATATGATCCCTCGAAATATTCAGTGCCTATATCTTTTCGTTGTTTAAATCGCTTAATGAAGTCGCTAATGATTTGCAATTCCACTTGTCTTGAATTATTGCATGCAATATGAAACAGTAATGCACTACCTTTAGGATATGAGCTGAATCTTTTCAGGCCCAATTGTTTTGTCATTCCAATTTTATAAATATTCTCGCCTGTTTTGATGAATTCCCTTTCTTGCAACAAATAAACATATTCCATTTATACCAGCTTATTATATTTCTAATTAAAAAATAAGAATTAATGACTACTTGACTTAGTGTTGTTCTTTGAGTGAACTGGAACATCAGGCAATTTATTAAAGAACACGTAATCGGTGCACATTTCTCGTACGGAAATGAAATCATAGACCTTATAAACGCAATCTTCATCGACAAACTTGATGAAATTCTTGATCTTGTAATCCTTATCTTGCTGGATTCTACAAGAGTCCCATTTAGTGTTGATGTGCTTGCCACCAATATGCAATTCACAGAACAATCTAATGTTAGAGAATCGCTTAATTGCTCGATTAGGCAACTCAACCAGCATATCAAGACTATTAGGCAACTCATCAATTGATACGTCAATTGAATGTTTAATGTAGAATTCACTTCGCTGATTTAGCATCTTAATGCTGAAGTTCATATTACCGAACTTAGTAATTACTTGTTTATATGTGAATACGAAATCGCCTTCACATATAGAATTCTCAACGCCTAAGATCTTAAGCGATGTTAAGTCAATTAGAGATTTGATTTTTTCTCCGATTGGTGTAGTTGGCTCATCATGTTGTGGATGATTAAAGTAAACATGAGCCTTAATATGCTTGTGTTTTACTAACACATGATCGTGCTTTAATACCAGCATTACTTCGCCTATTTGTCGCTGAACTGGCGATTCGTCTAATAGAAATTTAATAGCTCTTCTGATTTCTTTACTATCAGGAGCTAAACCAGTAAAACCAGCAGGCATATTCTTGAACTCGTCATCAGCAATCAGCAAATCGCGGACAATAGGATCAACAGGTACAAGTTTATACTTGTATTCTCCTGCATATTCATTTAAAGATATGGAGATGGAAATACCACCTAAACTACAAACTAAAGAGTATTGCATGCATTGAAGTTAAAATATTCAAATTATTTGAATTTTAGATGTGTTATTGTCTGTTACAATGTGTACACAAGATTGCTATTACTGCGAAAATGATCTCTTTCATCCATCAGAATATTCTGATTCTGATTCTGAAAGAGAATACTACAACCGTAATTACGAAGAGGAAAACTGCGATCCCTATTACGGCGATTATGAATACGAAGAAGATATACAAACTATGTTCTTGAAGGAACGTGAAACCGCTACTGAAGTTGAAACATATGAATTACCTGAAATCATCGTATGTGAAACGATTCCTGAATTCTTTGCTGTTAGAGGCATCAACGAAGAATTTGTGCTGTTTGAGCTATATGTTCATGCACCCTATCATGCCACTTACATTGATTACGCTTTCAGTGCTGATTCGGTTTGCGTGAATCGCGACAACTGCGAACACGTCAATGAGCTGATTCAGTACGCTTATACTGAAATTGCTAATGACCGAAAGTTCGTTGGCACACTGACATTTCAGCGACTAATCGGCGACATTTGCAGCCGTCACGGAGTTGAAATGCAGACATGGTTGATTGGTCCAAAGTCTTGTAATTAATTTGATTTTTTATTGTGTAATGCCACTATGAACATCACAGACGAAGTTAATAGACTACTACTGAATGAATACGGAGAACCATCCATCCTAGAAGGCACAACCAGAATAAATGGAGTTTTCATGCGTTGGGTTGTTCTGCTTGACAACGGAATTTCCTGCATGCATTTCTACACTACTGATCTACACAATCATCATTCATTTGGATTGTATGTGCTGAGAAGCAATGAGGTTTGTTCGGATGCATTTTGTTCGAATGAGCAAAATACACAAAATGAACTTGAACAAAGTGAAACGATCTTGTTCGATTTCACCACTGGTACAATCCCAAAGAGAGTACCAGTTCAACGTCCTCACTGTTTCAGCAGATCCTACATGAATCATTTCTATGAACGAGCTAGTGATTTGCTTGTGAATGATGATTTGTCTGAAGAATTTCTCGCTGAGTTCAGAACAGTGCTGCAATCGCTTTTGGAGTTTGATCAAGTGACTCCAGAACACATTCGCATCTAAGTTGATTCAATAACACTAAAAAACAAATAAAAAACCATTTTTTATTTTGATTTTTATATTTTTTCACCACCAACACTAACACCAACTACTCACAAGTAGACCACCCAAAGAAACCTGAACCACCACCGATAATTGATTCTCCTGCAGAATATGTCCAGATGTAATCTCGAAGCATACTTTTGAAATCACTAAGATTCACACCTTGAAAGTATTCTGCAAATTCACTAACTAAGATAGCTTCCCCTGAAGGAAGATTCTCAGTAGATCTTTCATAGAACACTCTCAAATTGTACTCATCTTGATCATACAAATCAGCAGTTTTGAGGAAAGAACCATTGACGCAGATTTCGCATTCACCTTTTGAAAGATAAAACGAAATCACTCTCTTGTTATCAGAATTAACATTAGTTTCATTCACGTTAACAAGAATACTACCATTTCTGATCTCTACATAATCTTCACTTTCTTCAGAAAGCTTGATGATGATTTTAGATTCAGTTGTTTTACGACTAGACATTGCAATCGAGGGAATCGTAGTTAATACCCAATAAAGAATAAAAAATTCAAATTTAACGAACATCAAAATTAATAAAAAAATCAGTTTTTTATGTTGATTTTGTGGTTTTTTTGAGTGAGAAGAAGGAAACAGGTTAGCAACCGTTGCTGAACACGATGTGTTTGATGGCTCTTTCCATATCCACCCCAGACAGTGTTGCGTACTCGCTTGGAGTGATGAGGAGACTGTGGTAGGCAAATTCCATCAAACGCTTAGTAGCTCTGACAAGAGGTTCCAATCTGCATCGGTAGTCCTTTTGACTAATGCAGAACAAAAGCACTTCGCGGTTAAGGAATCCTTGTTCTCTGACAACTTTAATGAAGTTAGCAAGAGAACCGCGCCGATATTGTCTCATGTTTGTGCGGAGAACGAACTCGCCATTGACGAGAGTTGTGCAAGTGTCATCTCGGAAAATAAAGCAGATTATACCATTATCCGAGTAAATTCTTACTACGTCTGTAAGAGGATAATGGCTGAAAGTCATCTTATGAAAGATGGTAATTCCGACAGTGGTTTCTTGATTTTGCATGTTCATCACAATCAAAGGAATTATTGTTATGTAATACCCAATAACAGATAAAAAATTCACTTTTTTTACGATTACTACCTATAAACGATAAAAAATCTAGTTTTTTTGTATTTTTAGATTTTTGTGATTGTGATTCTGTCGCTAACAGCCATACTCAGGAAGTTCTGTCCAGACACGTCCGTATTCACCATCTGCATTGCAAATGAAGATAGTGAATATGAAGTAGCCTGGACAGTCATCATGCATAACAACTTCAACATCGAAGTCATCCATAGTTTTAGTGTTGACAACAGAAAGGATTGTTTTTGTGATTTTTGTGGTTTTCATCACGGGGCATCTGATAGGACCGTAATAAGTAAAATCAGTAATGTTAATACTTATGTAAATTTCGGCTCTCTTGATTTCTTCAATTGTTCTTGGGGTTCTGTAAACATTGGTTGTGTCGACTCTTCCTTCACGAATTTCTTCGTCAATGAATAAGGTAGCTAATTTCGATAATGATGGCATGGCATAAAAGATAATAAATTCAAATTATTTACTAAGATACATTTAAATATAATAATTAATTACTCTATTTTTTATACCTAATATCACCCCACACTCACCCCACACTCACCCCACACTCACCCCACA
>Ga0255098_1000009_pt1 | contig 127432 bp, 120 predicted proteins | sample Colum_Atlam_RepC_2_FD_188440 | JGI IMG/M metagenome (GOLD analysis project Ga0255098, IMG submission 188440) | Freshwater microbial communities from Columbia River, Oregon, United States - Colum_Atlam_RepC_8d | ecosystem: Environmental > Aquatic > Freshwater > River | place: USA: Oregon... | reverse complement strand
ACACTAGGCGCAATAGATATATAAATGAAGACCCTACATGGGCGGATCATAATGACTAATATTGTCAAATAGTCAGCAAATAACACAACCTCGTTATATTAGTATAACGGGGTTTTTTTATAGTTTTGGCTTTTGGGGAGCCCAGATCTGGAAACTATGCCGAAGCAAGGACCGTGCCAAACCCCTTTGTTAAATTCTGGTGACAAACCACTTTTCCTGTTGATCTCAGATGAAAAGTCAGCCACAATCTGCGCGACGGTAAGAAACAACAAAAAAATCACTATGTATCAAACCACTGAAGCCCAGAGCAAATCCGAAACCGCCCTTAAGAAAAAGGGATTCCGTTTCTCCAGTTGGCTCCCCTTTGAACCGGACGCTGAGAATCAACCGGCAGAGGGAACGGAGCATCTCGGCGTCATCGTGATGGTCAAACGCGCCACTCGGTTTTCCACTGAGTATCGTGAAATCAATCCTGACGGCTTTATCAATTAAACCCTAAACAAATACAATAGCCCTACTGTGATAAACAGTGGGGTTTTTTTGTGTCAAATATTAATCAAACATTACGCAAATATTACGCAAATAAAGGCCAAATAATAGTATTACTAGTGATTTATCACTGTTTTCATAGTTTATAGTTTTGGGGACCCCAAAGTCAAAAACTATCGCTTATTTATAAACAGCTATTTATAAACAAGAAACCCCCTGTATTACTACAGAGGGTTTGTTGATAGCGCTATTTAGATACCATTCCTACTATTAGTAGGACAAACAATAATATTATCATAGCATGAAATCATTATACTGCTTATTCAATTTAGATAAGCCGCTAATGAGGCTATCTCTTTTATCAACAAAGATGTCTTTGTTTAAATTATACTTGTCACACTCTGCTATGCTCTTATTACAATCGTCTATACTTGACTGAATCGCTATTCGTATATCAATCATTTCCATCACAGCTAGTTTGTTATTCATATTGTATTAGGATAAGTGGTTTATTATTTATTCACCAGCCATAAACAGAATTGAATGGCGCAATTTATTATGTGCAGATTGCGCCTTTTGCAATTTATCTTGCCAGTAATTAACGTGTCCTAATTCATTTAAAGCCCCGCATTCTGCTATATGTTTGTTGATAATATTGATACGATCTTCAAGAGCGAGACGAATTTCAATTGCTTCGGCTTCTGTGATTTTGGTATTCATAGTGTTTTATTATTAAATGCGCGTTTATAGTATACGCGCCCCACTATTTAATCAGTCAACGTATGTTGCAGGATCTTCTACGTTTATCACATTGTCAATTGCAATAGTGAGAAACTTGGCTTCCTCTTTGTCACTCCGATACTTTTGTATATAGTTATACTGCTCTTCTGTGATAGGTTGACCGTCTACCAATAGGTCAAACCTATTCTTTTTGCTATTGGTGGGAAGCCCAGCCAAATACAATTGGCCGGTAGTCTTATGTTTAACAACACCATCCTTCACAAACTCAAACCAATTAGGTTTGCCGACTGAATCAGGGTATTTATTGTTATACGTTTCCTCACCCGCAAGCGTTATCGCAAAACGATAAGCTCTTGTCACACGACCCTTGTATTCATTCAAGGGAAGACCGGAGCGACCGCCAGTGTTTAATTTATATTCACCCTGCATCAAAACAGTAGCAATATGCCCCGCCTTGATTGTATTTATATTAATCATGTTGTATTTATATAAGAGCCAAACTGACTATGACAATTTAACATGTACTTATATATATACGAGAAGTAAATCTACTTTAATTTTCTACGTTAACGGGCACTTGGCATAGTCTATGCTGGGAGCAGGAACCATGCCAGAGCAGGAATCATGCCAAGCTATGGGCGACGATAGTTTTTCGAATTGGGGACCCCAGATTGGGAAACTATCCTTTCCACGGACTTGGCATGGGACTTGCTGGGGAGCAAAGAGTGTGCCAACCTAGACTTGGCATGAAACGTGCTGGGGAGCAAAGAGTGTGCCAGCCTAGGGGCGAAAATTATTTGAGAAAGTGGGTTGCAATCAAATGGGAACCGTGCGACTCTCTTTCCGTCGCGAGTGAGCGGCACTAAAAAACCAACGCATCATGATTGACCTCAATAAAATTCGTGCAGGTAGCATCTGCACAGTTCTCCTTCGTGGGGAACATTCCATGAAGACAGGCGGCAGATCTGGCCTTCCTTTGAACCCTTTACTTGGCCGCGTGATGAAGAATCACCGCGTGGTTGTGACATTGGCCGGTCCTGATTCCTACGGGAATCGCCATGAAGACGCACCCGGTGACAAGCCGTGGTTCGTCTGGGTCAAGCCCGGACTGGTCAAGCACCCTGTTACTGGTCGTCACTACGTTGCCGCGCTTCCGTCTTCTGCCATGAAGACGATTGGCTATCTTGTGGACGGTCGTCCTGCTACCGCTGAAGAACTGGCGACGATTACCCTTTACAAAAAGGCAAAGACTCCGCCTAAGTTCCTCACGTTCCCCGTTGAAGATGTCGCCAATCTGGCCGACTAAGGCGAGCGAAAGTCAATCGAATCCCCTTCGAAAGAGGGGGATTTTTTTTGCGAAGATTGCCAGAAAATGCTATTGACATTGCCCCCAATTTATGAAAATATTGCCAGAGACTTTTCAAATACGGGGGCGGGGGGGTCTAAAAATCATTCTGCCCTTAATCAATAAAACCTTCTTTTATTAATATACCAATTAAAAGAATCTATCATTCTATCCTTAATTACTAAATACTTACTATTCTATCTGTCTATGTATTAATATCTATCCCTATATAAGACCCCCCTATTTCTCAAAAAATAAGACCAAAAGGAAGACCTGAAGAGTTTGCAAGGTCAAAAAATCCCCGGAGCCCTTCCCAAAAAATACCTTTTTTAGATATAGCTTGTGTAGATATATCTAATGTTAATCAAATGTTCTGTGTGTCAAGCTGAGAAAGAAGATACAGAATTCAGTAGATCAAAAGACAAGTGCAATACTTGTTGTTATTCTCTAGAATACGAGAGACAAAAGGAAAAAATGGAAGACCCTATGGATGGCGAAAATTACTATTTAAGAAAAGTAATATTGAGAGCCGCCAAGATGCGTTCAAAAAAGAAAAATATAGAGTTCAACCTCACTCTTGCGGATTTAATAAAGATTAAAAATAATATCTGCCCCATTTTGGGCTGCGAAATACTATATAAGTCAGGAGTAGATAATAAAAGATCTGCATCATTAGATAGGATAGACCCAAATAAGGGCTATGTACCAGACAATGTTAAGATTGTCTCTTTCGAAGGTAATGCATTAAAAAATAAAAACAATATTAATTCTATGATTGGAGTAATGCAGTATTATAAAAATATCACTACTCCAGATCAGAGAACAGAAGAATCGCGGCAAAAATTAATTGATCTTGTTAAAGACTTTTAGTAATTCTTGCTCAAAAGATTTGTCTCCACTATACTCGATATTTATTTGTTTTGTATTTTCCTCGCCTTTAATTATAATAGTAATATATGGTAAATCATATTTCGCGCAAGTCATCGAAGCGAGAGACACTAAACAAGAGTCGCAAATCTTCATTTGCTTCCCATCTTCAGCAATCATATTAAAATAAACAAGCTTACGAACAGTGAAGAATAATAAATAATCCTCTTTACTATACGCCAGTTCGCACCCCTCACAACGAATCTTCTTCCTGCAAGTCTTGGGGTTCACAACTGTAACTTGAAATTTGTTCCTCATTATATATAATACATGTAATTAAAATAGTAAGGCTAATTAAAATGTCAAAAAAAGATAACTCCCCCCACGTTTCTCAAAAAGACAAAGTAAAAGATGACTTTGAAATTCGTAAATTAAAATGGACCCCGAAACAAGAACAAATTATTCAAGCGGCCTTAGACAAGTCTACTAATATAATCATTCTAGATGGGCTTCCCGGCACAGCCAAGACTCTACTGAGTGTTTATTGCTCGCTAGAATTACTAAAGGCTAAAAAGATTTCTGATATTGTATATATCCGATCCCTAATTCAAAGCACAGATGGTCAAACTGGCTTCTTAACTGGCGACTTAGACGAAAAGACTTTCTTCTATAACGTACCTCTATTTGATAAGCTAGAAGAATTACTAAATAAATCCAGCATCGAATTACTAAATAAGCAAGAAAGGATCAAAACTTACCCTGTTTCTCTGCTTCGCGGCTATACCTTTAACGTTAATTCCGTTATTTTGGATGAGGGTCAGAACATGATGTTTGATTCTCTTGTAACGGCGGCAACCCGAATGGGTAAATTTAGTAAGCTATTTATTTGTGGTGATACTATTATGCAAAATGACCTAGGCAAGAAGTCTGGGTTCAAAGAGTTCTGTGATATCTTCCAAGACCAAGATAGCCGAGACAATGGCATTCAATACTTTAAGCTTGGGCAAGAAGATATTATGAGAAGTGGTATTACTCGCTTTATTGTTGATAAGATTACTAAATACAAGTCAATCATTCATTAAACTTTTGTTTCATCCTTTGGTGGATGAGTCTTGATAAAGTGTTCGCGCATTTAGTTACTTTTGTTTCTGATTCTTGCCAGAAAAATGCGTGTAATACTTCATGTATTAGAATGTTGACTGTCTTTTGTTTGGTTAATTTAGGGTCAATCTTTATCTTTGGATTCTCCATCTCTGGGGAATCGCATATACCGTAGCACCCTTTAGGGGGTTTGACCCAATTAATGGTGTATTCAACTTTTTCGTAATTCTTAAATGAATACTTCATTCTATTACAATTACACTTGCTTTTTTACCGTTATTAAACTATAATAAATTAATGAATTATGCAAAAAATTTACTGCTCTCAATGTGGAAATCCTAATTTGTACGCTCAAGCAAAGCCAAAGTTTTGCTCTGCGTGTGGCACAGCATTCTATGGTGTTATCGTAGAAAAGCCACAAGATAAAAAGGCAAGAGAAAACAAAGTTCGCGCTCAAGAAGAGTATGACGAGCAGGACGATGATGAAAGCGATGATGAAGAAAATGATGCATCAATTCCTGATTTAAAAAATGGTTTAGAAGTTGAGTATCAAGCGGAAGGCCCAAGAAAAGAATCTCTTGCAAAGATTGCCGCAACAATGCCAGACAGCATGGCAGGTTTTGGAGCAAGAGGAGCAGAAGGTCTCTCTGTAAAAGATACTCTTAAAATGTTTAAAAAAGAAGCCGGTACATTAAGGCAAAAATAAAATGGCTCAAAAAGTCCAAAAAGAAACCTTTGAAAAGAACATTGCTATCGTAGACGAAGAAATTCGCAAACGCAAAAACAAGTGGAACCTTGCCGCATTGTCTTGGATTGATTTCGAGGACGTTGAGCAGATATTGAGGATTCATATTTATAAAAAATGGAGTCTATACGATCAGAAAAAACCCCTTGCCCCTTGGTTAAACATTATCATATCCAATCAAATAAAAAACATTATAAGAAACAACTATGGTAATTATGCCAGACCTTGTTTGAAGTGTGCGGCGGCAGAGTGGGATGATTCTTGTTCAATATATGGAGAACAGTGTAAGAAGTGCCCCTTGTATGCTCATTGGGAAAACAATAAGAAAGACGCTTTCAATACAAAAGTAACCCTCCCTCTTGAGAATCATATTAAAGAAGTTCACGACATGACTAACGAAGGTTTTGACCTTCTAAGAAGTACTCAGAGTTTATCATCAGCATTAAGAAAAGTATTAAAGCCAGCAGAGTGGATAGTTTATGAAATGCTTTGCTTGAGAAATCAGAGAGAAGAAGAAGTTGCAAAAGTTCTAGGATTCAAGACCACTGAAAAGAATCGTTCCCCCGGATACAAGCAAATAAAGAACTTAAAGCGTTCTATACTTGTAAAAGCTAAGAAGTGCATTGTGAATGGAGAAGTAGAAATTTATGGCTGAAAATGAAAACCAACCTCAAGAACTTAATGACCAACAGCGACTGGCAATTTTAAATGAGTGGAACAATCGCCCTACTAATCCTCCTTCTTTGCTTGAACTTGTTAGGGTTGCTTTTCCTAACATTGAAGGCGCAGACGGTAGAAGTTGGCACGGCAAGAAAGTTAAAGAGTTCTTATCCACAAGACAAATTAAAGCAAGGGCTTCGTATGAGTACTTGGCAAAAGATAAGATTGAACTATCTCCAGAACAAAAAGAGTTTACTGCTAACAATGCAGGTTCAATGGGCGCACTTGAGATTACTAAAAGTATTTTCAATAATCAAAACCTTACTAGCCTCAGTCAAGAAACTCGTACTGTAATTGATTTCATTAAGACTCTTGACCAGAAAGTAATTCAAGCAGGTCCAGTCTCACAAAGAGATACAGAGAGTCTTGCAGATTCTCAATACATGCCGCCAAAGACTTTTGAGCGCATGCTTTTTCGAATCAACAAGTATGTTCATGAAGGTATTGATAAAGATAAAGTCACTTCACGCCAGAAGGCTTCTGTTAATGCTATCATTGGATACATGCACACTTATCGTTTCTTGCATCAGATAAATAGTTACTCTTCTAACATTGATCGTGAGTTATTTGAAAGCTCTTTTGTTCGTTATACATTTGATAAACCAGACCTCACTCAAGAAGAAGTAGATCAATACATTGTTCTAGCTACTGAAGTAGTTATCTCTGCTAATATTCAAGAGACAATTCAAACTCTTCAAAATCAAATTGATGTAGAAATTGATGGCGGCGGCAAATTGCCAATGGCTCTCATTGAAGCAATCAGTGGAGCAAGAGACGAATATAACCAATCGACCATTCGCCAACAAAAACTTCTTAATGACCTTAAGGTAAAGCGAAGTGATCGTCTTAGCAAGCAAATAAAAGAGAACGCCAGCATCCTTAATCTAGTTCAAATGTGGAAAGAAGAAGAATCTCGTATGCAATTATTAAAACTTGCTGAAAGGAGAAAGGCGATGGTAAAGAATGAAATAGATCGCCTCTCTACAATGGATGAAATCAAGTGCCGTATCTTAGGAATTTCAGAGGACGAGGTGTTAAATGGCTGAAACATGTAAAATATGTCAAAAAGCTTATGAGGTAGATGCAGACTTTAATCGCCATCTCAAAGCTCACAAACTAAGAGTAATAGAGTACTATCAACAACATCATCCTCGCTATGATGCTTTCGATAACTCCATAATTATTTACAAGAATAAAGAGCAGTACTTTAATACTGACTTTAACAATAAAAATAATCTAAAAAACTGGCTCAAAGCTCAATCACTAGAGAAACAGAAAGAGTACTGCAAAGACTTTCTCATCAAGAGAAAAGAAAAGAAAGGTCTAGCATATACTCCATCTCAAGTTGAGCTTCGCAGTGTCTTGAGCCCGAGCGTTATTTACTTACAAGAAATTTTTGGTGATTATTATCAGTTCACTGGAGATCTTGGATTTAAAAATAAATACATATACCCAGAGAGTTTAGATAATTTAGCACCATTACAAACCAAAGGGTCAATCATTTACATTGATACGCGAGAGCAGAAGCCGTTTATATTTAATATGGCATCTGAAGTTCGTACTCTTAAGTTTGGAGACTATGGGTTTAGTCATCCAAGTTATGATGGCAAGCTTTACTTTGAGAGAAAGTCTATTTCTGATTTCATTGGAACACTAAGCGCCGGTTACGAAAGGTTTTGTCGAGAGATTGAGAAAGCCAGCGAAGCCAAAGCTAACATGGTTATCATTGTAGAAGAGAGTTTAAGTAATGCTCTGTCTTTTAATTATCTTCCTCATGTATACAAGAAAGCTACAAAGGTAAACCCTGAGTTTATATTCCATAATGTCAGAGAGTTGATTCAGAAATATCCCCATGTGCAATTCTTATTTGCAAAAGGGCGCAAAGAGTCTGTTCGAATCATAGAAAAGATGTTCTCTACTGATGAGAACTTTTTTAAATACGATCTCCAGCTTTGCTACGACCTAAAAATGCTATAATATGTGGTATACCCCAGAGAAATACAATAGAATAATCCCAAATCTAAATGATGAATATTCTAGACTAAAAGATACTCTTGAAGATAAGGAAGCTAAGATAACTTTAGCTAAGTTTTTGCGTTCAAATATAGGGATAACTACAGAGCTAATTTCTGGTATAAAATTATGGCCTTATCAAGAGATTGTAATTAAAGGAATGTTGAACCGAAATTTCTGCATGAACGTGTGGGGTCGCGGTGCTTCTAAATCTTTCTCTGCTGCGGTGTTTTGTTTCCTACAATGCATCTTTGAACCTAAGAGCAAAATCTTAATTGCTGGCCCAACCTTCAGAACAGCAAGAAGCATTTTCAATTCAATAGAAAAGATTACCGAATCTAAAGGCGCAGACCTTTTGATGCAAGCATTCGGCGCAAAGTCAAAGCGTAATGATGAATACGACTGGTCAATTAACGAAGGTTCAATAAAAGCTATTCCTCTAAGCGGCGAAAAGATTCGCGGTTTCCGCGCTAATGTTCTTGTGCTTGATGAGTTTCTCTTATTGCCAGAAGACATCATCAAAAATGTATTAATGCCCTTCTTGATCGTGCCTCAAGACATTAAAGAACGTATTAGTATTCGCGAACAAGAGAATGAATTAATTGCACAAGGCGCAATGACTGAAGCTGACCGCATGGAGTTCAAGAATACTTCCAAAATGATCGCTCTGTCTTCTGCTTCTTATACTTTTGAGAACCTCTATAAGACTTATAAAGAGTGGTGCGATAATATTTATTCAAAGGAGCCAACAAGTGCTACTTATTTCGTTTCTCAATTAAGCTATGAGTCTCTTCCTCCAGAGATGATAGATTCTTCAATTACAGAAGAGGCGCAAAACGGCGGATCTTCTCACGCTTCTTTCTTGAGAGAGTATTGCGCTCAATTTACTGATGGTAGCGACTCTTACTTCAGCATGAAGAAGATGGAAGAATGCACTCTTAAGTTTGAAGAGAGACCTCACTCCCAAATTAGAGGAGATAGCGGCAAGCAATATATCTTAGCAATGGACCCCAACATGAGCGACAGTCCAAATGCTGACTATTTTGCAATGGCTATTTTGGAAATAGACAGAGAAAACAAAAATGACGTTCTCGTTCATGCTTATGCTGGTCTTGGCAGTTTAAATACTCACATTAAATACTTTCATTACTTAATGACTAGCTTTAATATTGTTTATATCATATGTGATAATGCTGGTGCTGATATTTTCTTCAACACTTATAATGAATCTCAATTCGTAAACTCAGAGTCTGAGAAGATTAAGTTTATTGACTTCGATTCCGATCTTGAAGGCATTGAATACACAAAGATGGTTCAGAAAGCCAAGAGTCAATATAACCTTGAAAATAAACAAATAGCAGTAACTCAAGTATTCACTACTACCTTCATTAGAAGAGGTAATGAAAATCTACAAGCGGCAATTGACTATAAGAAAATCTGGTTTGCTTCAAAGACAGTAGCTAACGAAACCTTCTTTAATGAAGAAATAAATAAAAGAATACCAGAAGACATAATCTTCGTAGAAGAAAACAAAGACTGGAACAAGTTAGACCTAATTGAACACCAAGATTTGCTTGTCTATAACACTAAGAAGCAATGCTCACTAGTTGAGTTCACTACCAGCAGCCGTGGGTCTGTTAATTTTGACCTTCCTCAACACTTAAAGCGTTCCAATTCTCCTAATAGAGCAAGAAAAGATAATTATACTGCTTTAATGTTAGCTAAATGGGGCTCTAAATGCTATAATGACATTATGACTACTGAAAATAAAATAGTAGCTGCGGGATTTACACCAATTTTAATTTAAAATGTGTAATTAATTATTAGGCTTATGGCAAAGGTTAAAAAAGACAAAGTTGCGGAAAATTCTTTCGCCCCAATGATGGTAGAAGGCTCTACTCCTGCTCATGGCGGAGTAGCAAGCAGAGTTACCGAAACGAGGAGCCGCAGAAACGCCGCATCAACCATTGAGAGAACAGATCGTTTTCGCAATATTGATGACGGCATGGTGCCATTTAACTATGCCACTGGTTATAATTATAATAAATCAAATATTGATGTCAGAGATACAGTAATTCTTTGCCAAAAAGCCTACTATAACTTTGGTTTATTTAGAAATACTATTGATCTAATGTCAGAGCTTTCTTGCGGCAATATTCATCTTAAAGGTGGGAATAAAAGCGCAAGAGATTTCTTCCAAGCCTTATTTAATAAGATAAACATTACTGCATTACAAGACAAGTTCTTTAGAGAGTATTATCGTTCTGGTAATGTTTTTATTTATAGATATGATACTACCATTAGAGAAGAGGATGTGTCTAAAATTAGCCAAGTTTTCGGTTCTCAAGCTTTGGCGGCAAGAGTTTCTTTACCTGCTAGATACATAATCATTAATCCAGCAGACGTTCAGGTTAATGGTAATTTGTCTTTTAATAGAGGACAGTATTATAAGGTTCTAACTGACTACGAGCTTGAGCAAATTAGAAATCCAAGAACAGAAGAAGACAAAGAGATATTGGATTCTCTTGATCCGTTAGTTAAAGAGCAAGTTCTAAAAGGAAAAGCTACGGCAGTTTTGCTCCATTTAGACACAAAGAAGTTCTACGCCGTATTCTACAAGAAACAAGATTACGAACCCTTCGCTGTACCAATGGGTTTTCCTGTTCTTGAAGATATTAGCGCAAAAATAGAAATGCGCCGTATGGACATGGCTCTTACAAGAACAATTCAGCAAGTAATCCTTCTTGTCACAATGGGCGCAGAGCCAGATAAAGGTGGAGTAAACCAAGAGAACTTAAAGACGATGCAAAATTTATTTGCGAATCAGTCTATTGGAAGAGTCTTGATTGCTGACTATACTACAAAAGCCGAATTCGTCATTCCTCAAATTGCTGACATCTTAGATCCAAAGAAATACGAGATCATCGATAAAGATATTAATATTGGCTTAAATAATGTGCTTGTTGGTAATGAAAAATTCGCTAATGCTAGTACAAAAGTATCTCTATTAGGGCAGAAATTATTACAGGCTCGCCAAGCTTTTATTACTGACTTCTTATTGCCAGAAGTTAAGAGGATTTCTAAAGAAATAGGATTCAAAGTATTCCCAACTCCATTCTTTGAAGATATGGATCTTAAGAGCGATCAAAATCTTAACAGAATTTATACTCGCCTTATTGAGCTTGGGGTTCTTACTCCTGAAGAAGGTCTTAAAGCTATTGAAACTGGAGTATTGCCTACTCCAGATGAGTCAGTGCAATCTCAAACAGCTTTTGTTGACTTAAAAGATAAAGGATATTATCAGCCTTTAATCGGTGGACCAAAAATAGATGCAGCCGGTAGACCAGCAGGAAGCACAGGCATCAAGCAAACTACAAAAAATGTAAAGCCAATCGGCACCTCTTCTAAAGCTAATTACAGTGTCATGAAATTAAAAGACATTGTAGAAGCTACAAGTAAATTAGGAGCAGAAGTAGAGGGTTTCTTAAAGAAAAAACATAAACTTAAGAAATTAAATGAAAGACAAAAAGAAGTAGTCCTTGATATCACTAAAGTTATTGTCGCAAACGAAGATCAATCTAATTGGGTCTCTAAAATAGGAGAATACATTGAAACTCCTGTAGATAAAAACCCAAAGAGAATAGAAGAGATTCATAATATCGCTTGCGAGCATCAAGTTGATTCTTACATGGCTAGTTTGCTCTATCATAGCAAAATCTAATGGCTACAAACAGAGTAATATATAATAACGAATTGCTATTCGTTGGACCTGCTCCAGCGAGTGGCTATTTTTTCTCTGACCCTAACGGCAACCTGCTCAGAACTGGGGTTTATAATTTAATTCAGCCCCTTAAAAGAATTAATCAATTTAGTTATCAGATAAATACTCAATCTTCTAGGTTCTCAGAGATAGGAAATGCTTCTACTATTTATGATTATACTTTAAATCCTCCTGATATTAGCCTTAGTTTCAATTACAACATTAAAGATCTGCGAAACGAAGCCAGAATGGGCTTCTATGTTAATCTTGGGCCTCCTAATTTAGATCAATTTGATGGTGGGCAAGTTTTTCCTAGTGGTAATTTATTGTCTGGGTTTTCTTTTGGAGACCAGAACTATTCATTCAACTCTGATTTAACTCAAGCCACAAATAATACATTTAAGTATCCTTTTAAATACAGAGATCAGCGCAATCTATTTTTAACAATTACTCCAAATAATACAGATGCAATTGGTAACAGTATTTCTGGGTTTCCGGTCTTAGCTTTCGGTAATTGTTATATTACTTCTTATGGAGTTCAAGCTCAAGTTAACGATTTCCCTAAAGCTACAGTAAATTATGCAGCACACAATGTGTTGTATTACTCTTCTGGAATAAACGTAGTTTCTCCGTATTTAGAACCAAAGAGCGGAACATTAAATACCGGCATAACGTTTAATATTCCAACTTATAATACAGCTTTTGAGGAAACTGGAAATGCAATTTCTGTTTTGCTCCCCGGCGATATCGTGATTGACATTTATGACGCTAATTCAACATCTAAAAACAAGTCTAATCTAATAATCCAAGATGCCGCTATACAAAGTTTTAATTTTAACATTCCTTTAGAAAGGGAACCATTAAAAACATTGGGCTATGTTTACCCAGTAGATCGCCAAATAAACACTCCAATTACTGTAGAAGGCTCTTTCTCTACAATATATAGAAACTTAAACTATTCAGGAAATCTTTTGTCAGATATAAAATCAGAATCTAAATACGACATCTCAATCAAGATGAATAAGAGTTCCGAAACTATTATTCGCTACGATATTAGAGGAGCTAAATTTAAAGACCTATCTTATGACTCTTCAATCGGTTCAAATGCTGTTTTAGATTTTAGTTTTTACTGTGATATGGACATGAATTCTTATCCTCATCCTAATGGTTTATTTATGAGTGGATTGTTAAAAGGATTAAGTTACACAAACTTTAATACAAATGGGCCATTATAATTTCCTTAATAGTTAATTTTTAGTGTATAAATAATAAGCTACAAATTATGAACCTACAAGGTTTAGAAATAGAAATTATAGAATCAAAGAGGTCTGGGCCTAAAAGCTCTGCTCAGACCCCTGCCAAACCTTCTGAAAAGCGCAGCGGTTCTGCTAAAAATCCTTCTGGTAGCGCAGGAACAAAAAGCGATAAAGCAATAGAGTTTTCTGCTAAAGTAGTTGAAGCTTTAAAGTCTAAAGTTAGAGAGCATAATAGCAAATATTCTAAGAAAGTAAGCTTAAGTCAACTAAAAAAAGTTTATCGTAGAGGCGCTGGAGCTTTTAGTTCTAGCCATAGACCCGGAAAAACAAGAGGACAATGGGCAATGGCCCGTGTGAATACTTTCTTAAGAATGATGGCTGGTAAAACTGTTAAAGATGCTTATCGCAAAGCTGATAGTGATGTAGCTAGAGCTTCAGAAATTGATGTTACAGGTTCTTGGGAACCAAATGATGGTGATTTCTCTCAAGCAGATAATGATATTCAAGACTATAATCTTGATTATGATTTTGAAGATGAGAATGATCTATACTTGGATACAGAACAAGAAAAAGCAAACTGGCTAGAATATATTTAACATGAAAACCAAAGAATTAGAAATCGATATTTCTTCTAAAATCGTCGCCGCAGACAAAGAAAAGAAAACATTAAATAAGCCATTCAGGACTCCTGATGGGCCTAAAAAGTTTTCTGTTTATGTCAAAAATGACAAAGGAAATGTTGTAAAGGTTAACTTTGGTGATCCTAACATGGAGATCAAGAGAGATGATCCTGCTAGAAGAAAAAGTTTTAGAGCAAGACATGGCTGCGACAAAAACCCCGGACCAAAATGGAAAGCCAAATACTGGTCATGCTATCAATGGAGGGCGGGTTCTCCAGTTAAAGCTTCAGAAGAGGTCTTTAGTTTAGAAACAGAAGCTGGAAAAGGTCTTTGGCACAATATTCAAAAGAAGAAAGATCGTCTCGGCAAGAACTATAAGCCAGCAAAGCCCGGAGAAAAAGACTATCCAAAGCAAGACGCTTTAAAGAAAGCTCAAGCTAACGAAGAAGAGTGGGATGGTTTGACTCTTTGGGATCAAAGCGAACTCTTAAAAATTTGGCCTGATTTATCAAAAGCCGAAGAAATGATGGAGCCTGAAGACGAGATGGAATCCGAAGAGAGCGAAATGGAAGAGTACAAGAATGAATATTTAGAAATGTCAGTTGGCTCTTTAAATTCTATTAAAACTCATGCAGAGAACATTCTCAATGCTTTAAATGATGAAAAGGTTAAAGAAAATTTAACTGAGTCATTCTTACAAGGCAAGATTGCTATTACTGAAGATTACATGGTAATGATTCATAACTATGTAATGTTTGCCGAAGAGTCTGACGCTAATTATATGAGTTCTGAACCAATGTTTATGGTTGGTCAGAAGGTTCGAAATGTAAATAAGAACTGTTATCATTATGGCAGCGAAGGAATCGTAAAAGAGATCAAAGACTTGCCAAATCAAATGGGTAAAGTTATTTCATATGAAGTAACTAACGAAGGCCCAACTTATAAAAAGGGAGAAGTCCTAACAAAAACAATGGACCAACTCTCTCGCGCTCAAGTCTACGCTTCTTACGAAGAAGAGGAAGAGTATAAGTCAATGTGCGAAACAGAAGGTCAAAATTTCAAAGACTTCCTTCAAAAATGCATCCCTTCTAAAGAGGGAACTGACAAAGAAAAATTCCAATCTTGCTTGCTGCAATATAAGAAAGGGAAATAATATGAATATTCTATCTTCAATGTTACAGTTTCAAAACCAAGTAAAGATATTCCATTGGCAAACCTATGGATTCTCTGAGCATGAAGCTTTTGGAGAGCTTTATGATTCTTTGTCTGGTTATATTGATGAATTTGTAGAGGTTTTCATGGGTAAATATGGTCGAATTATTGCTAAGGATTCTTTTGTTTTAACTTTGCAAAATTATAAATCTATTAGTCCAGTTCAAGCAATGGATGCTTTTATTGGCTTTTTGAGCAATGATTTACCATCTCAATTGGATGCTGCAAAAGATACAGACTTGCTTAATATTAGAGATGAAATTTTAGCAAGTGTAAATAAGACTAAATATTTAACAACTTTAAAATAATGAAATCTTTTATTCAAAATGGTATTGCGTCCGTACCAACAACAACTGTTAATTTTACAACAACAGGTGTTTTGATTCAGCCACCCAATAATGGCAATTCAAGAATTTTTATTACTGATATAAGTACTCAAGCTAATCTTACTTTGGCAAATGCTAGTGCTACAGCAAGTGGAAGTATATTTGCTTATGTAGCTCAAGGGAATTGCAACTATTCTGCTCCTTTGAGAGTTCCAGATAGTTCTGGAATAGCTATTGCAACCGCAACCGTAGGTAGTATTACATATTTTCTAGAATAACATGAAATTTGACTTCTCTACAACATTTAGTTCTTCAATCAGACCATTAGTCTCTGAAGAAAAAGACAAGTATCTATCATTAGCCAGTCTAATTGATGTAGGGAATTTTATTCCTGAAGTCAATGCTGAGTCTAATATGGATCTTTTGCCAATTGCTTTTAATGCTTGTGTCGTAAATCGTGTTAATAAAAATGGTGATGTAATTGATTCGTCTATTGCTACTGAAGTATATAAAAACTTCATTAATAAGCCAATTAATATTGAACACAATCGCGCAAATGTTGTTGGTGTTATTTTGTCAGCAGGATTTTCTGAGTTTGGAACTGATGTTCCCCTTACTGAAGAGCAAGTCAAAGATAAAAAAGAGCCTTATAATATTACTCTTGGCGGTGTTGTTTGGAAGATCGTTAATAAAGATCTCGCCAATACAATCGAAGAGTCAAATGACCCCACTTCTAACAATTACATGAAGGTCAGTGCTTCTTGGGAATTGGGTTATAATGATTTTGAAGTAGCTGTCCTAGAAGGAAGCGAAAAGAATATTGAAAATGCTACTATCATTTCTGACAAAGAAGAGATTGAAAAAATTAAAGGAAAACTAACCGGATTTGGTGGCAGCGGAAGACTCAATGAAAACCAATTAATTTACCGTAAAATTAAGGGTCGAGTTCTCCCTCTTGGAGTTGGACTAACTGCTAATCCTGCCGCCGATGTTGTCGGTGTTAGCGTTAAAAAACCGGAGTCTGAACAAATTATTGAGCAAAAAGCAGAAGAAATTTCACAAACATTGGAATCTAATGTAATTATCGAAAGAAAGAATATGAAAATATCTGAAGTATCTCAAATTACTGATGAGTTGCTTAAAGAAGCAACCGCTTCTTCCATCAGAGATTTTATTGGAGAGCAACTCAAAGATGCCTCTGAGAAATTCGCTGCTGAACAAAAAGCTAAAGAAGACGCAATCAAGAACGCCGAAGAGAAGTTCGCTAGTCTCTCTTCTGATTCTGAAAACCTAAAGAAAGAACTTGAGGCTCTCAAGCAATCTTTAGAAACCCTACAACAAGAAAAAGCTTCTAAGGAGAAGCAAGAACTATTCTCTTCCAGAATGGCTGGACTAGATGAAGAGTTCGATCTTGATACCGAAGATAGGGAAGTAATTGCTAACGATATCAGAGATTTGGATGAAGATTCTTTCGCCGCCTACAAGAAAAAGATGGGCGTTTTAATGAAGGAGAAGAACAAGTCTTATAAAGCCTCAAAGATGCCAAAAGAAGAGAAGAAAGAGACTATGGCTACTGAGATTCAAGAGACTGTCGCTTCTACCGAAAATGCTACTGTCGTTGATGACGCTATTAGCAACGGAACTCAGCAAAATGATGTAATCACTGCTGGCGTTGTTAATCCTTCAAAGACTTTAAAGCAAAAATATCAATCAGCTTTTAATGACGAAGGCTTCGTTATTACAAAATAAACAAAACAAATAAATAATAGGAAAATACTATGGCATATTCATCTACTAAAAGATTAATTAAACCATTTCGCGGTTATGGTGAGCATGAAGTTATTAACATGTTCGCTTTTGATCTCGAAACTGTAAACAAGGGAACTTTCGTTAAAGTTCTTGGAGCCGGTTGGAAAAATACCGATGACGCTCTAAACATTACTTCAGCTACTGCTGTTGGAGCTTCTTACTCTAACGTAGTTTCTGATCGTTATTCAACCACTGCTCGCGTCACTACCGCTGGTACTGGCGATGCTAACAAGGTCGTTGGAATGCTTCTTAATGACGTTCGTGAAACAGACGAAAACGGCGAGAAGCTAATCTTCAATCCTCGTAAGGCTGCTGAATTGAGTGCAGTTGTCTCTGGACAAACTGTTCCTATTCTCAAGCGTGGTATTGTATTGGCTTACGCTACTGGTGCTTCTGCCGGTAACGCTGCTTATATTAATACCCTCGGAGAGTTGGAGTCAAATGCTGCTATCCACGGTTCTTACGTTAAAGTTGGAACTTATCTAGGTTCTGCTGATGATGATGGTTATGCATTACTAAACCTCGACCTATAATAACCAATAACTTAACTAACTAATTAATATACTAATATGAGACTTAAATTAAAAAATACGCCAGAACAAGTAGAGCTAATCAAAAAGGTTGGTTCTCGCAATGTCGTTGAGTCTGCCGAGGCTATGGAAGCTTTGGCCGCTTTCGTCGGACCAGTAATTCAAAAGGTTCTCGCTCAAGCTGGTACTGCCAGCATGATTTATAGAGACATGGAGTATAACGAAGACGATAGTCCTTCTTATCCTCTTGACCTCTATTACAACGAGGCTGCTGGTCTAGTTTCCGTCTGGGCTCAAAATGTCGCTGGTGGCTTGCCCTCCAACTACATGGATCAACCAGTTCAAGAGTTGAAGATCGCTACCTATCGTCTTGACTCTGCCGTTTCCTTCAATAAGAAGTACGCCCGTAAGGCTCGTCTCGACGTAGTTAGCGGAGCTTTGGATCGTATGGCTCAAGAGGTTCTTGTTAAGCAAGAGCGCAATGCTTGGGCTGTTATTCTAAAGGCTCTTGGTGCTGCTGCTACCAAGGATGGCCGTTCAGTTTCTTACTCCGCTTCAGGTGCCCTTAAGCATCTTATCGCCCCAACTGGTGGTGCAAGAGCTTTCGATATGGGATGCTTGAACGATCTAATTCTCCGCTTTAAGAGAATTAACGTTTCATTCGCTGGTGGTACTCCTTCTGATGCTTCTGCTCGCGGATTGACCGATCTCTTTATTAGCCCAGAAATTAAGGCTAAGATTCGTTCTTTCTCATTCAATCCTCTCTTTGCGACAGGTTCTTCTACAACTTATCAAACCCAATTGTCTGAAGATGTTCGTACTGAGATCTATAGAGGCGGCGGAATGGAGAGCTTGTTCGGTATTAATATTATCGAACTCGTTGAACTCGGTAAGAGTCAAAAGTATAACACCTTGTTTGACTCTTTCGACGTAACTACATATCCTGACATCAATGGTGCTAACGCCATTACATTCGCCACTGCTTCTCATGACCTCTCAATTGGTCTTGACTTGAGCCGTGATGCATTTATCCGCCCAGTCGCTACAAACGCTGAGAGCGGTGGACAACTCAGCGTTCTACCTGATGATCAATTCGTTTCTCGCGCCGAGAAGACTGGCTTCTACGGCTTCTTGGAAGAGGGTCGTATTTGTATCGACGCTCGCGCTATCGGTGGTGTAATCACCAACTAAAAAACTATCGCAGTTTTAACCCCAGAGGTAACCCCTCTGGGGTTTTTTATTTTACATTTTTATTTATATATAGTATTATAAGGTATGGCTAAAAAGAAGAAGCAAGCATTAGAAGACATGAGTCAAACTCATGCTCAAGTTGAAGAAAAGCAATACCAAACTCTTGACCAGATTCTTGGTGATGCTGGTTCAGACAAGTACGGTACTTTTAACGAGGATGAATATTGGAGTCAACTAAATGCTATGACTAAGAGCGATCTTCAAAGTCATGCAGTCAAAATGAATCTTCTCCCAGTTGATAATATGAAAATGCTGAGAGAAAGACTTTTGAATGAATTTCGACGCCATAATAATTCTTATTTAAAAGTATCCGGTACAAAGAAAGTTTTGGACAACGACATTTCTGATGCAGCCAAAAGAATTTTAGCCGAAGGAAGATAATATATAATCATATGGAACAGACTAATCAACAGCCACCACAGCAGCCTCCATCCGTCAAGGACTTGCCAGATCCTACGCCGCAAATTGCGCTAAACACTTTTGTAGGTCTAGCTCGTCAGAGCCGATTGAGTTATGATGAGCATGTGTACCTTGATAAGTGTACTGCGGCTCTTCAGGGTGTACTCAATAATACTCAAGCTCCTGAGATTCCTCCATTCCCAAAGATGCAGGTCTGAAATATCAGATAAAATATTAGAAACGCAATCTTTAGCTCTCGATTTTTAGGGGGCTAAAGATTTTTTTGTGTAATTAATAATAAGGTTTAAGGTTTTCAAATGGCTCAATTCGCTATAGATGAAATTCTCACGACGGGAATTGCAATTTCTGGATTTGTATTTGATGTTAGCAATAACATAGGCGCAAATGGTTATGTGCTGACATCTACGTCTTCTGGCGTAATGTGGCAAGCGGATTCAAACAATGCTGATCTTTCTTTATTAAGTGGGCAAATTGCGGCTACTGGAACTTTATTAAATAATAGGATCGATTCTCTTAGTGGGTATGTTAATGGAAATTTTGTTTCTGGATCTGGAGTAGCAAATTATGTTGCTCGCTGGAGTAATACAAAAGAATTACTTACTGGAAGTATTTATGATTTAGGAACAGGCATTGGGATAGGAACAACAAGCCCTGCTGCTAAACTAGAAGTTAAAGGAGCAGATGATGCAGTTATAACTGCAATATTTCAATCGTTCGCTGGAAATCCTGCTTATAATGGCGGCATACAGTTAGGAAATGCTGTCGCCAATCAAAATTCTCAAATATATCATAGCTCTGCTGGAGATAATACTTTAACATTTGTATCAAATTATAGTCAGGGTACAGCAAACAAATTTATCTTTGCTCCCGGTGGAACTGAAACAGTTAGGTTTCAGCAAAATGGCAGAGTTGGAATAGGAAATGCAGCTCCAGCTACTCTTTTATCAGTTGGAGGTGCGGGTTCTACTTCTGCTACAAGCGGTATAACTTTTGGAGCAGATTCTCAAGCTAATTTATATAGGATATCTAGCTCAAGAATAAAAACAGATGGTAATTTCACGATTGATGGTCAAGGCGGGGGTAGTACTTCTTTAGTATTAAATAGAAGTTCTACTTCCTCTGAAAATGGAATGGCTTTTAATACAGCCGGTTCAACTGATTGGTATTTCTATGTTGATAATGGTAATAATAATTTACAAATCCAAAGATCTTCTGAAATTGATTCTGCTCCAAGAGTAAGATTCGACGGAGAAAATAGTAATGTCCTATTTAATCTAGGCGGTGGCAATGTTGGAATTGGAACTGCAAGCCCAAATACTAAATTAAGAATATCTGGTTCATTTTCTCAAAGAGCAAGTGGAACTACCGCAATTCAAGAGTACAAAAATATTCTCACTTACAATTCAGATAATTATAGTGACGGCGCTTATGTCGTTAGAACGCCTTTCCAAATAGGTAACTCTTATGAAATGCCAATTGTCCATGTTAAAGGATACGGTTACGGTGATGCTAAACTTTATGATTTTAAAGTTGTATTTTATGATTACGGTCCAAGTCACTCACCTATTAGCTATTCTTTAATTGATTTAGGAAATGACGGCTCTCCTAAATATCTTGCAAAAGATGCTAGTAATTATATAAATGTTTGCTTTGGACAAACAGGAGACGTTCATTACTATTATAGATTTACTGTTGATTGCATAACCACAAGGCAAGAGAATGATTATTCTCAAGGTTGGGGGATGTATCAAACAAAAGTAGCAAACTTTGGTTTTGCTTCTACAGGAATTTATGCATTATCCTCGCCAGTTAATTTTAATGTAGCAAATAATTTTGTAGGAATAGGAAAAACAAATCCATCTGCTAAATTAGACGTAGTAGGAAATATTTATCTAAGTGCAGATATTGTAGGTAATGATGGAACTAGAGGATATTTATTAGGCAAAGATTCTCTCGCTGGAGGCAGGTCTTATTTAATATTAGATCCAGATGCTGCTGACGGTGTTGGTGTAGGTAGCGATTATTTATACATAGCTCAGGAAAATACGACAGGAGTAATTTCAAATACTACTGCCGGTCCATTACTATTAAATCCCGGTGGAGGAAATGTAGGAGTAGGCACGGTTAATCCTAGTTACAATTTAGATGTAATAGGAACAGTTAGAGCAAGTGGAGAATTAATTAGTGAAGGAAATAATGCTAGAATTTCTTTATTTAGACTTGGTGGAATAAATTATTTCGATTGGGCCAGCGGTCAAAGTTTATATTTTAGCACAGAGTCTTCTGTCGGTGGTGCTGGAAGAAATACTGTAATGAGTATTACTTCTGGAGGGAATGTTGGAGTTGGTACAGTTAATGCCGTTGCTCCTATTCATATTGGTGGTAACGCAAGCAATAATGACCCTTGGATGGTGTTAGATGTTAATGATACTTTTTTCAAAAGAATAGTTTTCTCAGAAGAAAGACCAACATATGGCACTACAACTTATGGTGGTTACATTGGTTATGATGCTAGTGCAAATACTGTTTCTCTTGGAACGTATGAGAATAGCGTAGAAAAAAGATCCATAAACATTTTAAGAGATAATGGTTATGTTGGTATAGGAATAACTGATCCTTCTAATAAACTTCATATATCTGGTGGTGGTATTTCTTTTACTACATCTACGGGATTAGCAGTACCAATGATTGGTCTTACTGCTGTAAATGTAGCCTACATTGGACCTTACTCTACTTCTACAGATGGTAATGCTCCAACTTTAGTTGTATTTAATCAAGGGTCATCTGTTCAACAGACTTATTTTTATTCTAGCGGCAGAATTGCGATGGTCCTCAATAAAGAGGGTCGTTTAAATATAGCAGGAAATGCTGGCAATACTCCTCCAGCTTTATTGAATGTCGGTCCAACTTCTTCTGTTGCTGCCGTAAGTGGAATGAGTTTTGGCAATGACTCTTCTGCAAACTTATATAGATCAGCCTTAGGAGCTTTAAAAACAGATGGCAGTTTAGGTATTGGAATTAATCCGGTTCAAAAACTTCAAGTTGATGGAGAAGTAGGAAATCCTGCTTTAAATGGTACAACTCAAAGTGGCATATTTAGGATTAGTAACGCAACAGATAATGCAGTTTTAGATTTCGGTATTAGAGCAGGAGGTTTAGGCGCATGGATACAGTCTACAGATGAAACTAGTTTATCTGCAACTTATCCACTTTTATTAAATCCAAATGGTGGCTCAGTTGGAATAGGTATAACCAATCCATCAGGTCAACTACACTTGAAAAACATGGGATTCACTAATCAAGATACAGTCCCTGATACTAATTTATTTCCAAATGCCTCTGGAGTTTTTGGTTTAGTAATGGATCATGATACTTATACAAATGGTTTGTATAGGCATAGATTTATAAAAGTAGATCGTTCTGCGAATATACCTTTATATTTGCAGCAAGCAGGAAGTGTCGCTCATCAATACATAAATCTAGTAAGGTTCGGTACTCATTCTCAGTCTACTGATACTTTTGAAGTATTTGGTGATTCAAGAATAAATGGTAGCGTTAATGTAACCTCAACTTTATCAACAAGTGGAAGTATAAATATAGGAACAGATCTTTATGTATCTGGTCAATTGGGAGTTGGAGTTCCAATCGCCAATAAAAGACTTAATTATGGTGCAGAAATTAAAGCCAATAATTTTTCAATTCAATTAGTTTTAGGAAGAATTGGTGCAGTCTCAGGACTAGGCGCAATCGGAGCAGATGCAAATAATACTTTTGCTGTTTGGAATGTTAGCGGTCAAACTACAAGACAATTTGTTGTTACTCAACAAGGTAATGTAGGTATTGGATCTGCAAGTCCTGTTTCAAGATTAGATGTCAATGGTACTATTGCTTTAAGTGGTTATTCATTTGCTGATAGGTTTGCGGTTTATAATAGAGTATGGAATCCAGAACTTCCATCAATCTATTTAGGAGATAGCAGCGATCCTACTAATTATTATGACAATACTACTCATATTTTTAGAGCAAGAGGAGCTGGCGCAGAGAGAATGCGCATCACGACCGCTGGAAACGTTGGAATAGGTAGTGAAAGTCCAACTCAAAAACTTGATGTAAGCGGAACATTAAAAATAAAATCAGCAGGGACATACTCTGATCCTACTGATAACGCAGGGTTCTTAAATTATGATACAGTTGGTGGAATATTTACTCTTTCTGCAAGAAGCGATGCTGGTAATACTTATATGGCTTTTAGAACTTCTAATGGAGGTACTGGAAGCGAAAAAGTTAGAATAACAAATAATGGCCTCGTTGGAATTAGTTCAAATGCACCTACTGATTTTCTAGATTTCGGCGGAGCAGGTAAAAATATTGTCTTTGGTTATGCAGCTTATGGCGAAGTATTAAACAGTGCAGCCTCAATCATAGGTAATAATGTAAAAGCGTCTCCTACAGCAAATTCTCAAGTTCGTCGTTTTGCAAGTGCAAATGATCAGGGTAATTTTATAAAGTTAATTTATAATAAGGGCGTTACTTTTCATACTAACATAATTTCTGCTTTAAATACTGACATCTCTGAAGATACGAATGAAAGAATGCGTATCAATTTAAGCGGCGATGTAGGCATAGGCGCAATAAATCCAATCTATAGATTACAACTCCAAGCCAACAATCCTACTAATGGAGTTTTAGCGCAGTTCTATAATTTTAATGCTGGAGCAGCAGGAGCAAACGGAGCTTTTACTATTTGGACTCAGTATGGAATAGCTGATTGGTTTATTGGTCAACCTTCTGGAGTAAACGCATTAACATTTGGCAGAGATAAAACATCTTCTGCGACCGGCGTAGAATACATGCGTATTAATAGTGCTGGAAATGTTGGCGTAGGTACAATATCTCCAGCAGCTTCTTTACATATAAAGCCAAATACTATTAGTGCAAATACTTTCATTATAGAAAGATATGCTAGTACTGCTAAATTAATATATGCTTATGAATCTGGTGCCGATGGTTATTTAGAAGTTAGAAATGGATCAGATCAAGCTGTTTCTAGAATAGCAGGTTATTCAACTACGCCAACTTATTTTCAAAGTAGTGTAGGTGTAGGAACGACAAGTCCTTCAGTAAAATTAGCTGTTAATGGAGAGGCGAGTTTTGGAGATGACAGCAAACTTACGTTAATTGGTTTAGATATAAATAGTGGAGCTACTCCAAGTTTCATAAAGATAAGAACAAAAATTCCTTTTGCTTCACCTGCCGCTGATTTCACTATTAATATTAAAGGTTTCAGATATAATAGTGCAGAAGCTGCTAGTTTGATGGTATGTTGGCATTATTATAATAGTACATTTTATAGTCCAGCAATTAGTTCAGCAGGTAGTTTTGCTCCAATAGTCAAGTTGTCTGCTGAAGACTGGGATTCTTCAGGTACGCCTAAAGTTTGTATCGTATTAGTAGGCCCCGGATATTGGCCTAAGCTATATGTGGAAAGCATGTATAGTAGTAGTTATAATGATGATTATGCTGATGGTTGGGATTGGGTAGATGCAGATGCCACAGGTACTGGAAATAACTTGGCTATATTAGCTTACAAATCCAATTTTGGAAATGATTTTGTAATGTTAGGTAATGGTAATGTCGGAATTGGTATAACTAATCCTTCTAATAAAGTTCATATTTCTGGCGGAGGCATATCTTTTACTACTTCTACAGGATTAGCAGTTCCAATGCTTGGAATTGTACTTCCAACAAATGTTGCTTATATTGGACCTTATGCAACAACGGCAGGAGGCGTTAGTCCAAGTTTAGTATTGTTTAATCAAGGAGCTTCTGTACAGCAAACTTGGTTTTATTCAAGTGGTAGAGTCGCAATGGTCCTTAATAAAGAAGGGCGTTTGCATATTGGGAGTACCAATAACACTCCAAATTGTCTGCTTTCTGTTGGGCCAACAAATTCAACTCTCCCAGATAGTGGAATATGTTTTGGAAATGATGCCCAAGCTAATCTTTATCGTTCGGCAGAAGATGTAATTAAAACAGATGGTTCATTAATTGTAACTAATTCTTTAGGTCTTGGAATTTCTCCAACTCAAAAATTACAAGTTGATGGAGTTGTCGGAAATCCTGCTTTAAATGGTACGACCCAAAGTGGTATATTTAGAATTAGTAATACTACAGACAATGCAGTTCTAGATTTTGGTATTAGAGCAGGGGGCTCAGGCGCATGGATACAATCTACAGATGAAACTAGTTTAGATGCTTACTATCCATTATTATTAAATCCAAATGGTGGTAATGTCGGCATAGGGACTATTACTGCAAATCATAAGCTAGATTTAAACATAGGAACAATTAGTACTAATCCAACTACTTTTGGATACAATGTTTTTGGAAATGCGACTTCAAATGTTGGTTATTGCGGCTACAACTTGCAATTAAATAATAGCACTGCTAATGCTACTGCTTATTTACGTCTTGCTAGAACAAGTGCTACTGCTTACTTAGGATTAGAAATAGCTTCTCAATCCCGTGATGGCATTAGATTTTTAACTCATGCGACAGCTCCTGTTGAAGTTGCTCGTATAACTAATGAAGGCAATGTCGGTATAGGAACAGTAACCGCTAATTCAATATTAGAATTATATAAAGTTCCTGCTACTTCTGGCACTTTGCAGCCGATGTTAACAATTACTTCTGATTACCCTTCTGCTATTACTACTAATTTTGGATCATCTATTATTTTCAAAGGAAGAACTGCTGGAAATGTCCTTCAAGATAATGCTCAAATAGCTGCTTATAATGAAGATGTTCAAGACAATGGTTATGCTTTAGGTTTCTATACTCGTCCCACTGTTGCTGGTGGCCTTACTCAAAGGATGACCATATTAAGAGGTGGGAATGTCGGTATAAGTTCAACAAGTCCTGCTGAAAGATTAGATGTTAATGGTTATATTTTAAATAGATCAAAATTTGCTTATACTCAAAGAAATGATATTGTAAAAAATGGTCTTTCTTTTTATGTTGATTTTAATAATAAAACTTGTTTTGATTCTGTAGTTTCTGCTTCTTCAATAAAAGATCTTTCTAATAATAACTATGCTTTAGCTTTAGTTAATGCAGCAACAATAAGTAATAAAGATGGTAACACTTCTTTATATACTGCAAATAATTCTTCATACTTGCAAATTGCTTCTTATGTAATGGCGTTGCCTCATACTTGGGAAGCTTGGGTTAATGGAGACGCTTTCGCTACTGGTGGAAGTGGCTGGGATACAATTTGGGATTCTGGTGGCTTAGGTATAGAGAGACCATTAATTGGTGTTATAAATGGAGTATTGAATGTATATCCAAATACTAATAATTGCGGAACTTTAACTGCTGGAAAATGGTATCATATAGTAGTAACGACCGATGCTTCTTCTAATATTAATACTTATATAAATGGCGTTCTAACTGCGACGTTTGCTTATGTAAGTACATTTAACGTTGGTACAGGAGCGATATGGTTAGGAGGAGATACAACAGTAGAAACTTTTAATGGTTATATTCCAATTGCTAGAACTTATAATAGAGTTTTATCAATAACGGAAGTAATGCAGAACTATAACGCCGAAAAATGGCGTTTTGATAACAATTCAACTTTTTATCATGATGTTGCTGTTGGCAGAGTAGGTATAGACACAACAAGTCCTAATGCTAAATTACAAATCGCTGGGACAACTGCAAGTTTATTAACTGTTGGTACTCTAACAAATGATTGGGGTGGTGTTGTTGCTATAGGAACTCCAAATGGTAATGGTATCATATTATCGAAAGTAAATACTACCAATGACACAAATCGCGTATTAACATTAATGCGTGACGATACGAATGGAGCAAGTATTTTTGGATATACTCCGGTAGGTACGTCTACTTCAGTTGGATTTCAAATTAGAGCTAGTGCGTCTTCTTACTTTAACGGTGGAAATGTTGGTATTGGTCAGACTAGTCCACTTGAAAAATTACAAGTTCAAGGAAACATTTATGCCACTGATGGCGCTCTATTTAATTTCAAAGCACAGAGAATACCAATAGAAGGAAACCCTCAAGGAGGAACTTATAAAGGATATTTAATTTTAGCGAAAGCTTATACATCTGGGTTTCTTGAAGCAAGTTATGTAATTGGTAAAGTAATTCTAAGAAGAGGAACTAGTGGAACTGGGCATAATGTAGATATCTATGAAGTAAATTCTAGCAGAGGTTACAATACTGAAATTTTTCAAGTTAGTAGATTAGGTGCTATAGGCACTAGATTCGTTAGACTTGTAAAAGTCACATACGGTGGAGTAGTTTATCATGCGATAGAAACATCAGATTCAGGAGGACAACCTTCTACAGAAATGTATTTTGAAGGATCTATTATTGATTCTCCTCTTATTCTTACTGATGCGTCTTTTGTTTCTAATGTCACTGCTTTTGGAAATGGTGTAATTTTCGTTGATCAAAGTTCAAATATAGGTATTGGCACAACAAGTCCTGACGCTGCATTGCATGTTCGCGGAGACCAAGTTTATTTATATAATGATTTAAATACTAATAATACATACTTTTACGCAAGAAATTCTAGCGCTGGTAACGCTGGAATTAAGATGAAAAATTCAGATGGTGAATGGACCATCATAGCAAATGATCGTTTACGTTTCATCGATGACGATGCAGGAGTTGAGAGATTAAGTATTTTAAGCAATGGTAACATTGGTATCGGTACAACTGATCCCGCTGGATTATTACATGTTTTTAGTAATAATGGTAGATATATTAATTTTACTCCCATTTCTGTTTCTGGATTGTTGATACAAAGAAATCAAAACATAGGCTCTCAAGGGACAACAGTTTTAACTTTAGTTAACGCTCAAGGTCCAGATACACTTGTTAATCGTGGAACTTCTTTAAACTTAGACATAGGTTATGGTGGAACTAGTACTACTACTGCTGGAACCATAGCAAGAGGCGCAAGGATTGCAGCTTTAAATCACAACACTTATTCTTCTACTGCGGCGGATCAAAACGCTTATCTCGCTTTTTATACTGCAACTGGAGGAAGCTTAACTGAAAAAGTTAGAATACAAGCAGATGGAAAAGTAGGGATAGGAATAAGTTCTCCAATTACATTATTATCAGTTGGTGGTGCAGGTTCAACTACTGCTGTTAGCGGAATGTGCTTTGGAAATGATGCTGAAGCTAATTTATACAGGTCTGCTGAAGATACGATTAAAACAGATGGTAACTTAATAGTAGTTGGAAATGTAACTGCTGCGAATCTCGTTTCTGGTAATGGTACTGCCAATTATATCACTAAATGGAATGACACCAAATCAATAGCAAATAGCCAAATCTTTGATGATGGCACTTATGTAGGAGTAAATACTGCTGTTAATACTACATATAGGCTTCAAGTAAATGGTAGCTTCGCTGCCACAACAAAGAGTTTCGATATAGTTCACCCAACAATTTCTGGAAAGAGATTAATTTATGCATCTCTAGAAGGTCCAGAAAACGGTGTTTACTTCAGAGGCAGAAATAATAATAATGAAATAAATCTACCTCATTACTGGTCAGGTTTAGTCCACGATGATTCAATAACTGTTGATTTAACATCAGTAGGCAAACGCAAAGATGGAAAAATAAGAAACTACAGTGTAGATCAAATAGGTCACAACAAAGTGTACATTTATACAGATAGTGATGATAATATATATGATTATTATTATACAATTTTTGCAGAACGTAAGGACGTTTCTAGGTTAATAACTGAAAGGGATATGGAATAAAAATATGGGCGATATCGTAATCACACCAGCATCTAATGATGTAAATTCAACAGCGGGTACGCTTAATATAAGAACGTCTGATTCTTATCCTATGTTGCTCAAGACGAGTAACGTGGAAAGAATTTCTATTACTGCCGCAGGTTTGGTTGGTATTGGAACAACTGCACCAACAGGCAAGCTGCATGTTTATTCTTCTATAACTGGCGATACTTTGCTTAGAGCGGATGGTACTAATGGTACAATTTTTTCTGTTACTGATGATTTATCTAATTCTCTATTGAGCGTTAATAATAGCGCAGGTATTCCAGTCCTAGAAGTCTTTGCTGATGATAGGGTTGTTGCTGGGCAATATGGAAGTGGTGATTTTGTATTGATTAATAATAAAGTTGGAATTGGAACTTCTAATCCAGCTTATAAATTAGATGTAAGGGGCAGTGGTGTAAATGCCAGAGTTGGCCTAATGGAATTTGGAACTTGGCCTCTTGATACTACTTATATTTATTTACAGAATAATTCTTTAAGCTTAATTGGCGCAAATTATGGATTCTTGCAAAGTCCTGCTGGAGAAGTATTTGTAAACGCTGCGGCAGGTCAAACGTTGCATTTTAGAATAGGTAATGTTGAAAAGTGGGCTGTTACTTCGGCTGGTATTTTACAATCGGATGGCGCACAAACTATTCGCACTAGTACAGGACCTTTAACTTTAGCAACGAATGCGGCTGATGGTCATATAATTTTGTCTCCTAATGGGGCTGGTAATGTTGGTATAGGCGTGACAAGTCCAGTTTATAAATTAGAAGTTAATGGTAATTTTGCTGCGGGTGGCACATCGACAATTGGCACTACTTATCCACAATTAACAATCAATGGCGCAACCAATCAACATGCCTATGTTGTTATAAACAGAACCAATTATGAAGCTGGCGTTCAACTTAGAACAAATGGTACTGCTAAATGGTATATGTATATGCCACCCGCAGACGATACTACGTTAAGATTTAACTCTCAAGCGTATGGAGATTCTTTAACCATAAAAAATGATGGTAATGTTGGTATAGGTACAACAAATCCTTCCTTTAAGTTACATACAGCAGGAGCAGGATTTATTGGTAGACAAAATAGCTATGGTACTTATGATGCCGCTGATGCTGATTTAATAATATCAAATTATAATAGTGATAATACATCAATATTACTTTTTAATAGTGCTGGTGCTTATAATTCTAGTTTAATAAATTACTATAATAATATTCTTTCTTTAGGATTAAATAATGACAATAGTTCTAATTTAATATTAACATCAACCTCTATAAACATTACCGCTGCTGGCGTTGGTATTGGAACTTCAGTAATAACTGGTTTACTTAATGTAACAAGGAATTCAAACACTGCTCAACCAATTGCATTCTTTAAAGAGCTATTCACAAATCCTGCCGCAACTAATCTCCTTCTCTTAGAAAGGGGAAATAATTTAAGCGCAGCAAATCAAACGACTTCAAACGCTGGGTTAAGGATAAGAGATCATTTATCAAATTATTCTTTGTCTATAGAAGATCATAATAGTAATGTAAATTTTGCAATTAGTGGGACAAGAGTTTTGATTGGATCGACAAGTACAGCTTCTCTTTTAAATATTGGTGGTGCCGGTTCTACGCTTGCTGCAAGCGGTATAACTTTTGGTGGAGACGCTCAAGCAAATCTTTATAGATCGGCTGAAGACACAATTAAAACAGATGGCTCTTTAGTAGTCGCTGCAAATGCAACTTTTGCTGGTAATGTTGGTATTGGACTAACAAATCCAGAAGCTACTTCAGCATTGCATATTAAAAATCTTGGTGCTGCCGCTAAGGTTACAATTGAAAGCGCGAATGATTCTGAATCTCTGATTAATTTTAGCGCACAAGCTTCAGAGTATTCTGTTGGGTTTGTTCGTGATGGAAGTAACGTAAATAGTTTAAGATTTTGTAATGCTGATAGTTTATCTGCAAATGAAGTCATGAGACTTCAGAATACAAATGTAGGTATAGGTACAAATAATCCAATATTTGGATTGGATGTTTATAAAGATACTTTTCGCTCTTTATCAAGAGTCTCAGAGAAAATCATAACAGTATCGTTTCCTCATGCTGTAGCTAACCAAAAGGTTGACATTGTTTTTAATGTTACTCCCGGCGCAGTTGTATTTTGGGGAAACTTAGAAGTTGAAATAACAGATGGATATAGCGATCAATTAGCAACTGGTAAATTAATTAAAGTATTTGCGCTTGGATTAAATCCAGCAACAGGATCTGGTCCTTATGCAGCTTCTCTTTATGACAATACTAGTTATTATACAGCAGCATATGGAGCAGTTGCAGATAATTATGCAATTGATGGTATTTTCTTTAATACGACTACTGGTAAATATTATTTTACAATTATTCATAGAACTTCTACTGGTAATGTTCCTGCTATCAAAATTAAAGGTTTTACGGTTGATGTCACTCGTTCCGTAAATATCAATTCCTTAACAGCAGGTACTGTATATACAACAAATACGACGGTCTATTACAAACCAGTAGTTGAAACTTTACAAAGCAGAATAGGATTCAATGGTAATATCGATCAAAATGCCGCTTTGCTCGTAAGAGGCAATATAGGAGTTGGAACTACAAATCCTTCTTCAAGATTAGTCTTTGGAAGTAATTTCGCATCAGTAAGTGGAATAACAGTATCTACTGATGGTTTTGAAGAATCACAATTCGTTGCAAGAAAAGCTGCTTCAAAATGCGCTTTTGGCATCATGGCATGGGAAGCCGAAACGTATTTAAGCGCTGGTATTTATTATAACAATAGTGCTTGGCAACATCATAATGCAAATAATAATAATCAACTATTTGTTTTAACGCCCGGAGGTGGCGCTAAATGGTATGCTTCAAACGATGCGACATCTTCTTGGAATATTGCATCTAATGTCCAACTTTGGAATGATGCTGGCGCATGGACAAATTTATTAAGATCAACGGCAGGAGCAGATTCTTATATTCTTGGTGGAAAATTCGGAATTGGAACTTCTTCTCCAACAACTCTTCTTTCTGTTGGTCCTGCGGGTTCTACATCACCAGCAAGCGGCATAACTTTTGGTGGAGATGATGAAGCAAATCTCTATCGTGTCGCTGGAGACACAATTAGAACAGATGGTAGTTTTGTTGCTGTTGGAAACTTAACTGTTGGAAATTCAATTACTGCATCTTCAGAATATCGTATGGGACTTTATTTAGGCTATGTCGCTACTTTCCCAAGTATAGCGACGGCAGCTTACAGGTGGATAATTCTTGGTCCTTATAATGATACATTAACTGTTGCAGGAAATGGTTTAAGAGTCAGAGGAGAATTATTCTTTTCTAGAGGAAGCAACGGAGAAAATCTTAGAAATGCAAGAGTTAAAGTATGTATAGGGCAAGGATATAATAAAGATCTTCTTCATGCTGATGTTCTTTCAATTGATAGTGATTCTACTACAGAGCAACCAATTCTTTATAGTGTTTACCTTAACGGTTTTACTAGTAAATATTTTGCAATCGATGCCGCGCAATTAGTGTCATTTAGTCCATCAAGTCTTGATGCTGCGACAGTATATTACAATGGTCAATTTTATGATCAAAGTAATGATGCAAGATCTCTTACTATACAAGCTAATACATCTATAACTGGAGCAATTGGAGTAGTTTCTAGGGGTGGTAAGATAGCAAACGCTTTGTTTGCTTATACAGGAAATATTGGTATAGGAATTACAGCTCCAAGTGCTAAATTAGAAGTAAATGGACCTGTATTTATTCCAAGTACAAACGGTTTATATTTAGGTGGCACCGCTGGATCTTTTAGTTCTTGGCAAAGTATACAGTACGCAAATGGGGGATATCATGTAATTTCTTCTAATGGTTTAATAATTAATAATGCAGGTTACTCAGCTTCTCCAATAAATGTTTTCACAATACTTACTAATACTTATGATGTTGGACTAAGCACCAATGCTCCAGCAGAAAGATTGCACGTTTATAAAACTGGATTAGCTGATAATTCAACAAACTCTTTGTTATTGCTTGATGGAAAATTTACAGCAGCATCAGTTGATTCAAATGATATTGTAGGTATCGCTTTTAGAGTAGAAAATGCTGGTGGTTCAGCGCAAAGAACTACTTCAATTGCAAGTTCTTATCAAGGTGGTGGATACAATGCTTTATTACTGCAACATCAAGGAGGAAATGTTGGAATAGGTACAATAAATCCTACTTATAAGTTAGATCTTGAAGGAGTTTCTACAACAAGTGTAGTCCAAAACGTAAGAAATCCAAGCCTTCTTTGGAATCAATACGCTTTAACAAGATACCAAACAGATACAAAAAATTCTCGTTATGTAGACGTAGGTTATTTTAGAGGTGTTAGTAATGAAGATACAAGGGGGTTTGTAATTTCTGGTTTAAATTCTAACATTTTAACTCTTCTTGATATTGCAGGTGGATATAATCTTGGTTTAGGTGGAGTTACTGCTCCTTTGTTTAATATTGATGTAGCTTCTACTCAAGGCAAAGGTATTCAATTAAGATTCGATACTGGTACTGGTTATCGCGCTCAAATTACTCCTTATTGGAATAATCCCACAGACACAAGAATAGACTTTGCTATCAACAGATCAGAAAATTTAGCTACTAGCGTCATAATGTCAGTTGGATACGACAGTAATGTTGGAATAGGTACAACAAGTCCACTTGAAAAACTAGACGTTAGAGGCGGAATCCTAAGAACGAATAGTAGAATTAGTAATTCTGAAGGTTATCCGCTTGGTCACTATACTCCCGGAGAAACGGTATTTGAAATAGACCCCACATGGAGCCAAGCTGAACTTCAAAAATATTTTAATAGTAGTAACGTCACTTGGGTAGCAGTAGCTGATGCTCCCGGTGGATATTGTATTTATATTGATGGTGCAGTTAATGTTGGTGGATTTATGGATTCTGGTTTTCCTTATATTCCTGTAGATACTAATGATATTTTCTACATGGAATGTTGGATACAAAATGTAGGAACATCCCAAGGTCACTACATGGGAAGCCAAGATTTCGATCATAATTTTGCTGATTTAGGAGGTAATCCCGGTAGTTATGGTTATTGGGTAATGCTTAATTCTAATCCAACAACTACTTGGACAAAAGTAAGTGGATATATTGGTGGATTTTCAGCTACAGCAACTGGTCAATTTAAAACAGGTACAAAATATTGGACTCCTTTAGCTTTATTCAACTATACAGCGGGAACTGGAACAAGAGCTTGTCGTATTTCTGGATGGAAAGTTATAAAAGTTACCCAAGTTGGAAATAGATATTTCTCAGGAAATGTTGGAATAGGCACTACTAATGCAGCAGCTCAATTGCACATTGGCGGAACTGCTTCGAATAGTAACCCTTGGATGGTGCTAGATATTAATGATACTTATTTCAAGAGGATAATATTTTCAGAAGATAGATCCACTTACGGAACTACTGGTTATGGAGGTTATATTGGTTATGATGCTGATAATAATGTAGTTTCTCTTGGAGTGTATGAAAATAGCGCTCAGAACAGAGTTTTAAATATTAAAAGAGAGAATGGAAACGTAGGAATAGGTACAACAAATCCATTATCAACATTAAATTTATACGGTACAGCACCAACTATCTTAACCTTGGGTAGCACCAGTTATCCAAGTACATATTTAACCACTTTTGGAGTTGACTCTACAGCAAAAGGATTTTTAATATTTGGTAATAATGGAGCAAATGAAATTCGTGCAGGTAGAACAACAGCAGGTGGTTTTCTTGATTTTTATACGAACAATACTGTAGGCCAAACGACGACTGCAAGTGATGGCAATTTAGTAATGAGATTAGCCGCCAATGGTAATGTTGGTATAGGCACAACAAATCCTGCTTTTAAGTTGGATGTTTTAGGTGATTTAAGAGTTAGTGGGACAACGTCTACAGTTGGAACATTCAGAAGTTCTGCTACTAGTTGTTTTATATCATTAATAGATTCATCTAATGATAATGTTTTCTTGGGAAATGATGACGGTGACTTTTTGATTCAAACTCCAACTACTTCATATTCTACAAAATTAATAGTAAAAGATGGTGGTAATGTAGGCATAAATACAACAAGTCCATATAGTCTATTGGATGTTCAAGTAGCTTCTGCCTCGCCAAAATATGTAACTATCTCAACAAATGATGGACAGGGTAGTTATTATGGATTTGGATTAAACTTTAGAATAGCAGATACCGCTCATGATATTGGTCAAATAAGGGGTGTCTATGAAAACAGTAATGGCGGAGGTTTCGGTGGTTTAGCTATTGCTACTAGATTTGGTGGAACGCTCTATGATAGAGTCACTTTTACTGATCAGGGTAGAGTTGGCATTGGATTAACAAATCCAACCACTATTTTATCAGTTGGTGGTGCTGGTTCAACAACTGCCGCAAGTGGAATAACTTTTGGAGCAGACTCCCAAGCTAATTTGTATAGAATTTCTTCATCAAGAATAAAAACAGATGGTAATTTTACAATTGATGGTCAAGGAGGAGGAGCAACTTCTTTAGCATTAAATAGAAGCTCTACTTCTAGCGAAAACGGAATGGCGTTTACTACAGCGGGTTCTGTTGATTGGTATTATTATGTAGATAATGGAACCACTAATTTACAAATACAAAGAGTCGGAGAAAATGACGCTGCCCCAAGAGTTCGTTTTAATGGTGCAAATAGTGATATATTATTTAACTTAGGAGGTGGTAATATCGGAGTAGGAACAGCAACTCCTACTGGTAAATTACATATCTACTCTACTATTACTGGTCAAACTCTTATAAGAGCAGATGGAACTAATGGAACTATATTCTCAGTAGTAGATGACCTCAGTAACTCTCTATTGAGTGTTAATAACTCTGCTGGTATTCCAGTCCTAGAAGTCTTTGCTGATGATAGTATTGTAATGGGTCAATACGGAAGTGGCGATCTAGTAGTCGCAAATAATAAAGTTGGTATTGGCACCACAAATCCAAACTTTAAATTAACCGTAAATGGAGACATAAACATTCTTGGAACAACTAGTAAAATAAAATTTAATGGCGTAGATGTTGTCAATACAGCAGGAGGCGGTAATGGTGACATGTATTTAAACTGTAGAGTAATAAGAGCGGAAAGCAATAATTACAACGACGGAATGTTTATTGGCTACAATAGTGCTGGAACGACTTCTGCTCACTTAAGATTTTATGCTAACGGAGCGACAGAAAGAATGCGTATACAGGCAAACAATGGATTTGTTGGTATTGGAACTGATGGTGCTGTTGGAAGACTTGATGTTTATGCTAGTGGAGATGCAGAAAACGGTGTCTTTATTAGAAATTTAAGTGCAGGAGCAAATGCTCATTCAGTATTAGTATTACGCAGAGATGGTAACACTAATGGATTAGCGATGTTTACTAATTCTTCAACTAGAACTACTGATGGTGGCGCAGGTAACTCTACTATTAGGACAGATACTAATAAGCTTTTGCTAGGAGCAGGAGGGGTGACCTATCACTCTTTAGAAACTAATGGTAATGTTGGAATTGGTTTAACTAATCCATCTGCTGCAAGGCTTCATATTAAAGGAGATACAACTAATCCTGTAATAAGAGTAGAAACAAATTCAATCGAAGGCCCAGCAGGAGGCACCGCTGGCAGAACTCTTAGAGGGTGGTTGCCTATCATGACGGGAGCAAACGCTACTGATAAAGTTTATATCCCATTATTTGGACCTTTAAATTAATAAATTTATGGAAGACATAGAATACAAAATATACAAATACGAGTTATGTCCAGTTGATGATCCTGATAGGATTATTGTTGGATTCCTAATAACCGACACTACAAACGGCAAGTCTTTAAACATAGAAGAAATAGCTACCCTATTAGAGTCTACGGGTAAAGACCAAGAAGAGGTGTGTCAATTAGTTTATGATAAAATCAAAGACCGAATCGAAGTCCTAAAGCAAAAACTATTGAGCAAAAGGGACTCAGTGATAGGAAAAGTATTCTTACCTTCAAATTAACAATATAATAATAAAGTATGTCTGTCCAACAAGGAAATATTGGAATCGTTAGAGATGGACTGCTCTTGTACTACAATAGAGCTTTCCCAAGAAGTTTCCGTGGAGAAAGTACTACTAATTTAATAGCTACATATGGTAACGGTATTGTTAATGCATATCCTTCTGTTGGAAATAACTGGGGTACATATAATACAAATCAATACAATGGCGGAAGTTATTTTTCGATAGGAGCAATAAGTAGCGTCTTAAGTAATATTGTAACGACGGCTACTCCACATGGATTAAGAACTTTTGACGTAATAACTCCTCAAACTACAGGAGGCGGCGTTACTTATGGAACAAATTATTATGTTTTAAAAATATCAAATACACAATTTTCATTGCATGCTTATAATGGTGCCCAAGATGGTAGCGTTAGCATGGCTGATATACTTGCTCCAATATTAAGAAATACTAAAATAAGTATAAATTCTACAAGTTTTCCAACAATGTGGTGGGGACCACCTCATCTTCCTAATTCTGGAATTATTAAGGAAATTATTCCTAATGGTTTTAATTTTGCAGGTAGGAGACACGATTGTCTGAGATTAAATTGGTACAGACCAGATGGAATAGTAGACGCAATGGCTTATGGAGTTCAGCCAAGTTATACAGGTAGCACAGTGTATACTTTTAGCGCTTATGTAAGAGCAGCGACTTTAAATACAATAGGCCAAAGCATCAGAATGGATACATATCATGCTGGTCCAAACGTAGGAGGACCAAGCAATTCTTGCCCAACACTAACTGCTAATTGGAAAAAATGGACTTGGACATGGACATCTAATGCAACACCGGGAGTTTATCTTTTTTACTATTGGCCTGAATTTGGAGGAATAGGTGCAGTAGATATTTCAGAAATGCAATTCGAAGCAAAGGGATATGCAACATCATTTGCTTTGCCAAGCCGATCAGCGAATACTGTCGCTGGCGGCGGCGGTTTAGTTGATTTAAGTTTAAAAGGAAACAATTGCGACCTATCTAATGCTGCGTTTAACAGTACTGGTTTTTATTTTAATGGTGTGAATACTTATGTAATAGCAAAAACTTATACAAGAACAGATCCATTTTGGCTTAATTCAGGCACTATTTCAATTTGGTTTAAAGCTTCAACAAACCAAAACGGTACTTTAGTTGGCTGGGGCGATAATGGAAGTGGAAATTTTGGCAGTATTGAAATTACAGCAAATTGGACAGGAGACTATGCAGATGAATCTTTAATTGCAGAAAGTTATAATGCTACAGCAAGCCAAAGAGCAGTGATAAGAAGAGGTAATAATTATTACGCTAATGGAAGTTGGACAAATGTGTCTGTCGTTTTTAATGATAATTATAATGATTTAAAAGTTTATATAAATGGAGTATTAGAAGCGACTACAAACAATGGGAGTGCTTTTGCAGCCCCATTTTTAAATGTTTCAACTAGTACTTCTTATTTTAATATAGGCAGAAGAACTGTCGGCGGTGGCGATGCATATTTTACAGGAGAAATAGACCAAGTAATGGTTTACGAAAGAATATTGACTCCAGCAGAGATTAAAAGAAATTTCGATTCGCAAAGAGGAACATATCAAGTATGAGTTCAATAAATTTAGGCCCCAAAATAATAACTGAAGACTTGCTATTCTGTCTTGATGGCGGAGCTTCTGTTCCTGCTATAAAAAGCCCAAAGCAAATTTCAAATTGCGTAAGATGGTTTGATGCTGACGACCCTTCAATGATAGTCACTGAAACTGGAGGTACTGCGGTAAGATATTGGTATGATAAATCTGACATTGGTAGTTCATTAGAAGGAGGTGGCCTTACTCTGGCTAAACAGCCTAATATAGTAGCTAACGGAATGAATAACAGAACAGTTATGCGTTTTGATGGTGGAGATTATTTTCTTGGAGGTTTTGCTACTGCTTACTCTGAATTTACCTTCATTTTTGTGATGAACGGAAATCCTAGCCCAACTAATTATCAATACCCTGTTAATATCAATAGTGGTTCATTTGTTGCTGGATCGATTGCTTTTGATGTTAATGACCCAGATGGTGCTAATTTTGCTCAAACTATGTGGGTTTACTGGAATGGTAGTGGAGGCAATCGCTTAACAGTGCCAAGAACAAGTCCAAATACAACTTCTGATCTTGTTCAAGGTTCGCCTACTATTGTGAGTTTCACTCACATCGGTTCCGCTAATATATTATATTTAAATGGTAGAATTCCTTATTATACGTCAATTTCAGGCACCCAAACGGTAACTATCGGTGGTGCGGGACTTAATTTATTTATTGGAGCGTCAAGTACTACTCTAAATGGTCCTTATAAAGGAGATATTGCTGAAGTTATCATTTATTCAAAAGCACTATCCCAAAGAGAAAGAAGATCTGTTGAAGGTTACTTGTCGCAAAAATGGAATATCCCATTAGCCCTAGATCTGACAAATGCTCCGCTTGAAGATTTATCTAGCAACACAGAGATAAATAATATAGTTTATACTGATCCGGGAAATTATCCAAATTTAATCAGTTACTATAAAAAAGGAATAAGCTTAAATGCTTCTGGTGGTAATTATTTTACAGCAACAAAACCTTCGAACATTGACTATCTAGGAACAGCTTATACTATTGAATGGTGTGGCGCACTTTACGCTAGAAGAAATACTGGCACTAACTATGCAATCATAACAACAGAAGGTTATCCATCTTCTGGGTTAGTCCTAAGAGTCGATGGTGGGTCTAGGGTAATGTATCATCGTTCTAATTTTATTACAGCGAATGCTGGATCAGATACTGGAGGAGGAGAATTATTGCCCGGAATTTATTATCATTATATGATTGTATTTGATAATGGAAGATTAAGATTTTATAGAGATGGAGTTTTAACAACTGATTATACTTCAGGTCAATATACCCCCGGAAGCAATGGTGCTTCACTATTTTATGTCTTAGGAGATACTCAGACTTGCGAAGGAGAGACTCTGACTTTAAAATTACATCGAAGAGCTTTTAGTGCGACAGAAGTTCTTAACCAATATGGTTTAATGAAGCCAAGAATTGATACAGTGCCTAATAAAATGGTTACATCAAATATTGCGCTGTGGATTGATTTTAATTATAGCAGTACTTACCCAAATAGCGGCACTTCAATATTTGACCTAACTGGTAACGCTTATAATTGGACAAGGGTTAATAATCCAACATTTTTTTCTACAGATCCTAAATGCATGAACTTTGATGGTTCTGATGACCATTGGATTTTAACAGCAGATATTGCAGCACCTAGCACGGGCGCAGGAATTTCTTTACCTAGTGCGAATAATTGGAGTTGGACTTTTTGGTTTAAAACATCGGCGGTTAATGGTGTATTTTTATCTCATGCTGGAAGTGGTCCAGTTTATTGTGCGTTTCGAGTTACAAATTCATACTTAACTTATCGTCATTATAATAGCGGCTGGATAGACGACTCATCTACAACTACAAATGTCGCTGATGGTTTATGGCACTGTGCAACTTTCGTAAATTCAGCTAATACAATGATTATTTACTTAGATGGAAATGTCGAAAAAACAAGTTTTGCTTCTAATGTTAGTTATGCTCTTAATCCTGTTAATATGATGGGGGCATATGTTTATACTGATTATCTTAATGGCAAAATGGGGCATGTCATTTATCATACTACAAATCTCTCTGCTTCTCAGGTTAGACAAGTTTACGACGCAACAAAATATAGATACGGAAAATAAAATATGGCAATAAATTATTCACCAAGAATTGTTACTGATGGATTACAAATAGTAGTTGATCCAGCTAATAATAATTCTTTCCCAAGTTATACTCTACCAATTAAAGATGGTTTAATTTTATGGTTAGATGCAGACGATTCTTCTTCTGTCATCACTGGAGTATTTAATACTTACACAGTCACTATATCAAATGCTTCGCCAGCAGTAGTAACTTTTAGCGTAAATCATAATTTTAATCCGGGCGATATAATTTATTTTACGACAACAGGAGGCTTGCCAACGGGTTTAACTGCTAATACTAAATATTATGTATTAAGAGAAGCTATAACTGCTACTACTTTTAGGGTTTCTTCTACATTTGAAGGTGTTCCTATTAATACAAGTAGTGCGGGTTCAGGTACTCATTATGCTTTTCGAACAACAGAGGTTTCTTCTTGGAAAGATAAAAGTGGATTAAATAATCATGCCTATCTAAATAGCTCTGCTCCAAGTTATAGTTATTTTGTAAATGGTAAAAGAGCTATTTCATTTAATAAAAGCGGCGGCACTACAAATGGTTTGATATTAAACAGTCCATTAATTGGAGGTCTGACAACTTTAACTATTTTTGCTGTAACTAGGAGATTAGTTAACACTAATTCAACAGCGGATTATATTTGTGGAAATTATGGACTTTCTCCAGTAGTTGGGTTTGAGTTTTATTTTTATGGATCTGATTTATTTGTTTATAATTCAAATCAAGGTAATGCAAATACGTTTAGTCCTACATATCCCGGAGTTTCTTACTTAAATACATATGTCCAAGCAGGAAATTCTAGTAACCAAGCGACCTTATATCACCAAGGAGCCCTTGTCTCTACGGGAACAAATGCTCAACCCATAAGTAGTACACATAATTTCGTAGTAGGCAACGGTCCAAACTATACTGGCGAAAGATTCAGAGGAGATATTGCTGAGATTATTGTTTTCAATAGAGCCTTAAATACTGACGAATTAAGATTGGTTCATAATTACTTAGGATACAAGTGGGGTATTGTAGTTGATGATACAACATGCAGAGATCTTTGTACTAAAAATCAATTTAAAGATTACTCTAATCATCCAGTATTTAATGACCCAGATGCAGTTACTATTCCTGCAATTAAATTTGATAGAGGATTTAATACTGGGCAAAATCTTTATTCACCAGCTTATGCTTCAATTAGATCTCAACAAAATTATACACGAAGCGTATGGTTTAGGATAGACAATTGGACTGATGCATTTCAATGTATAGTCCTTAATTCTATAGGCAATAATGCAGATATGTGTATTGCAATTCAAGGTAATGGAGGTAGCTATGCCTTCCGTCAATATACAAGAACTGCAAATTCTGGAACCACAGATTTAGATTATGGAACTACAGGGAATACTTCTTTAAGATTAAAGACTTGGTATAATGTAACAGTAGTCGTTAGGAGGGGTGGTGCAGGAAATATTAAACTTTATTTAAATGGCGTTTTAGATAATGGCGCTTCTGGAGTAGATAAAGTAATAGGAGATTCTTATAGCGATGATATTTTATTAGGTGGACCTGAGTCTGATTGGACTTCGGCAGCGACAAGACATTTTAATGGTAAACTAGGTTATTTTGCTCATTATAATAAAGCGCTAACTGCTTCAGAAATATTTCAAAATTATAGTCAATTTAAAACTAGATTTTTTCCAGAAATAGTTGCTGGAGCAGATCTTAATTTAGATGCCACAAATCCAAGTAGTTATAGTGGCAGCGGCACAACTTGGACAGACTTAAGTGGTAATGGGTACAATGCTACTTTAAATAACGGAGTTGCTTACTCTGCTTTAAATGGAGGATATTTATCTTTCGATGGGGCTGATGACTATTGTAATTTCACGATGGCAAAGATAGGTACTACTATAACTGTAGAAATTTGGGCTAATTATAGTACTCTTATTGACAGAATGATTTTTGGATTTGGTTATTATGATGTTTATGCTAGTAATGGTGGAAATGGAATTATAGGTTTTAATACTGGTGCTGGAGATATTTATGGAGTAAATATTATAAACAATTTAGGAGTATTGAATCAATGGGCGCATTTTGTATTTGTAATGAATACAGGTTCTTATGTTAATAATAAAATATATATAAATGGCGTTTCTCAAACAATGGTTCAGATTCAAGGCTCTAACAATTCTTCTAATACGAATTTTAATAATGGCGTAGGGGTTATTGGTACTTGGGCTCCTGCTGGTTATTATTATTCTGGTTACATGTCTACGTTTAGAATATACAACAAAGAGTTAAACCAATCTGAAGTACTTCAAAACTACAATGTTACAAAAGACAGATACGACTTAGAAAATGATTATGAAACTAATTTAGTTAGATATTATGACCCAGCTAATTACAAGAGCTATATTCGTTCAGGCACAGAATATAGAAACGTTAAAAATATATTTAACACAACTACTTTAACCGCAGGTAATTTATACATAACTGGACCTGTTTTTTATGAAGCTCATGGCGGTGTATTTTATTTTGATGGAGTAAGCGATTACTTTATATTAAATGAATCAAATCAAAACCTAAATGGCAATGGAATAACTGTAGGAAGTAACACTAATTGGACTTGGAGTTTTTGGTTTAAAACTACATCTACAGGTACAATGAGTTTGTTTACTCATTACTCTGGAAGTCCAGTTACAATGAATTTAGGTATTGTAAGCGGAGTAGTGGCTTACATACATTATTACAATACTTGGATAAATGATTATGGTACAACAAGAGTTGATGATGGAAAATGGCATCAAGTAGTTTTTGCTAATTCTTCTGATTCTTATATGACAATATACTTAGATGGAAGAGTAGAAATTCCAAGATATTTTGCTCAACTTGCTTCAAGTTTCAATAATGTAATAGGCGGTGGATACTATGGAGGCTTTATTGGTTATTTAGGAATCATTACTCAACACGCAGTAACTCTAACGGCAGATCAAGTTTTACAAAACTTTAATACTCAAAAAGCTAGATATGGATATTAACTTAATAAAAAGTGTAACTTTAAATAATATAATGTATGGTCGAAAATCGTAAATATTTAATTTTTGGCGTGTCTGAAATTGATAAGATTGATTTTTCTGAAATAAACGAAACATCTCCTCAGACTTTACGCAGGTCTATTGACCAAACGAAAGCCATTATTAAATGGGATGTAGCTCCACTTTACGCCCCATGTCCTCCAGAGAGTCAAGTTGTAACCAATGGAAACGCTATGGTTCCACAATACGATTCAAATCATAATATTACTGGTTTTTTAAGTCAACCATATACTGCTACTGGCTGTTTGATCACTCCACCACAAACAGGAATTTCAAACTCGCAACCAAATTTCGTAAATAATTTAACAACAAAAGAAGGCCCATATGAATGGGCTGAAATAATTTCAATATTAACAGGTTCAGAATGGACCGCTCCTTTCCCAATAATTAAAAAATAAAATGAATACAATATTTATCTCAGTTTATCCTAAGCCAAATGGCCCCAACGTAACTCAACTTTGTGTTGATTTTAATCAATTTGATCCACACGAAGGCATAAGATTTTCTGTTGTAATGAAAAATCCAGAAGGATTAACATTAGATAGAACTTATACTAATTTAGCTGGTGATGATTGGCAAAATTGGCCCCCTGAGCAAACTGCTGGAGATGATTATAATTATGTCAAGAAAGTAGTCTTAGAAAACTTAGGATATACTGAAGCTATTGCTCCGTTTATCGTCACTCAACCACAAAGCGTAAAAACATTAATTGGTTCTTCGGCAGTCTTCTCTGGACTAGCTTCTGGAGACGCGCCACTAAGCTATCAGTGGTATAAAGATCAAGCTGTTATTTCTGGAGCGGTATCAGAAAGCATTTCTATTAGCTCTGTTTCTCAAGCAGAAGTAGGAGTTTATTACTTTGAAGCTAAAAATCCTGTTGGAAGCGTATATAGCGACCAAGTGAACTTGGATATTTATATAGCTCCTAGTATATCTCTTAACCCAACAGATGTATCTGTAAATTCTGGAGAAAATGCTTTATTCTCAGTTGGAGTAAATGGCGATAAACCAATTACTCTTGAATGGTTTAAAGATGATCAAGCAATTCCAGACTCTGATTTTGCTAATCTTTCAATTAGCGGAGTTACTCAAGATAACGTAGGAGTTTATAAAGCTAAAGCTACGAATATTGCTGGCTCAATCGAAAGCTCTGGAGCCAATCTTACAATAATCATTCCTCCTCCAATTCCAACTGGAGATAATGGTTAATTTTTAAAATATCTCTTCTCAAGCCCCGAAAGGGGCTTTTTTTGTGTAATAATGTGTATGAATTTAACAGGTACACAAGGAAACTCTTTTTACAAGAGACTTGTAGCCCGTGATTCTGATAATAATGTGATGAATTTATCAGGATTCACGGCTTCTGGGTATGTGAGAGCTTCTTATGGAGCAGGTTATACTAATGATAATGTGTATACGCCTAGCTCAGGTATCCTATTAGATTTAAATCCAGTAATCATTTCAGGAAATGCGGGACAGGCTTTCGTTAGCGGATATATAGACATTGATATTGGAAGAACAGGAATGGCAGCGTTGCCATGTAGTTATCTTCTTTATGATGTACAAGTATTTTCAGGAGATAATTACGCTCGTACTATTGAAGGCGGATATTTCATCATTAATCCAGAAATAACATACTAATATATGAAAATCGTAGACATGGCGCAAGAAATTTATTTTGAGTTAGGTCATCCAACTGACCTTTCTGTACCTGCTATTGGTTATTGGCTAAGGAATAACATTGGTATTCTTAATAACAAACTAAACAAAGACATTGTTATTAATGACACTACTTTAGAGCTTGATCCAAACCTTGGCGAAGCAGAGAAGTCTATTTATAAGAAAATCTATGAATGCTATTTCTATGATTTAAAAATCAAGCAGACTCTAAATTCAATAAACAATGACTCTGTTTTAGAAGTAACAGATGGCGGCGGAACTGTCCGCAGAATCAACCGAAATGAAACAAGTAAAATATATTTAGACGCAAAGAAGACCGCTCTAAATGAATTAACTATGATGATCAGTGATTACAACATTAATGACGTTGGTCCTCTTCAAGTTGCTGGCGACGATACTGTCGTTGGCTCATTTATTACTGATAAATATTATACACCTCGTCCATTCAATAGAGTTTAATTATGGCATCTTTATTAACAGACGCACAAAGAGCAAGCTTTGGATCAAATTACAATGATCTTTTTGATACATTGTCTAGAGATGTTGTCGTCTACAAAGAGCCAACTAAGACTATTACTTCTGTAGATTCTACTCCTGTATTTGGTTATCCATCAGATCAATTGCCAGAGAGCGTAACATATACTCCTGTTTTTGAAACTTTTAAAGCAAGAATATTTTATGGTAGCCCAGATGAAGATATCATTTCTTTAAATTCTGAAATCAAGAATCCAAATACTTCTGCCAGAATCAGAGTAAAAGAAACTGCCAAGAATTACATAGAAAATGGCAAAACTGAAAAGATCATGTTTGATAATAAATCTTGGAATATTAATTATGGATTTGTAGTAAAAAGATACATCGATGAGAACTTCTATGAGTACATGATGAAGGAAATAATGTAATGGCTACTATAAATAAGACAATTCTAAATAGAGAAGTAAAAAAATTACTTTTCAATAAAGATATTCAAGATTTGGCTTATCAAAGAGCTTCTAGAGAATTTCAAAGAATTAAAAAACAAGCACTAGCAGAATTCGACAACCACCCTGTTACTCAAGAAATAAACGGAGGAATACAAGCAAAGAATATCTCAAACACTTTGCCCGGAACTAAAGGTGACGCTAATTTGTTTTCCTTTATTGGGTTTCCTGAAGATTCAAGCCCAACACAAGAAGTTAGAAACATCCTAGAAGACGAAATCAATTTAAACAGGCAACCTAAATCAAAAACTGTTTCAAATGGTATACTTTTTACTTTTGATGTAGAAGCTCCAACTCTTAAGTCTATAGAACAAAAAACTCCATTACCTTGGGAAGGTGGCAGAAGTTGGGTTAGGGGAATTGAAAGAGGAATTTCTGGCCTTGGTTATTATTTATCTGGCAGGTTTAAAACACCAGAGCCCAGTCAATCTGGAGGAGGTATTCAGTCTGAATATAAGGTTAGAGCGGGTGCTTTTACCACTGTTAAATACCTAAGTGAAATATTAAAAAATCTTAAAGAGAAGCTTAAACAATGAAACCGCAATTTGATAATCAGATATCTTCTTCATTTTTAATGTGGTTTGACCACACGTTACTTTCTAAAGGCGAGGCTTATTATAATGTCACAACTTCGTTTCCCGCCAATACTTCTTATGTGAATGGCTTCTATGCTTACAATGGTCCTTACAAGGGTTTAGTATATGACACATCTATAGCTGGAGCCACAGTAATGACTGGAGTTACAGTTAACAATGCAAGCTACAATTTAGGACAAAACCCAGTTAGCGGAATCAATTATTCAGAAGGTCAGATCTATTTAGCATCAGGAAACTTAAATGTCACAGGAACTTATTCTGTTAAAGAGTTTAATGTATTATTAACTTCTCAACCTGAAGAGGTTTTGTTATTTGAAACTCAATATGTAAGGAGAAATAAAACTCCCGCCACTTCTCTAAAAGATTCTCTCAAAGAAAATACCATTACATACCCTGTAGTTTTCATTAAAAACAATGGCAGCACCAATGATCCTTGGGCTTTCGGCGGTACAGACGAAACGAGAATAGATTTTAGAGCAATAGTTATTGCAGATTCTCAATATACTTTAGATGCAGTGTGTTCTTTATTTAGAGATCGAAATTATGACAACGTTCCATTAATTGACCCAACATACAATCCATTTAATGTATTAGGAAGTTTTAAGAGTGGTGTTGCTTTTAATTATGACAATATCACATCTGGAAAAGATTACTGCATGATTGATAGGGTTTCCGTCTCAAAGATCGCAGGTGTAAGAGATAGAGAGAATAACATCAATCCCGGTTCTTATTATGGGTTGATTGACTTTGAATTAGTTAAATTTAGACAACCAAGACAAACCTAAAAAATATGCCAAGAAATAGAGTAATTTATCAAAGCGAAGCCCTGTATGCAGGCCCAAGTCCTGCAATTTCGGGTCATTATAAGTTCGTTACTGGAAACAATGCTCCTAACGTTCCTACCCAAAAGCTAAATCAATTAGATCCTCTTGCTACTCGCACTCTAGTTTCTGGTAGCAGCACTACTAATTCTTCTCTTGCAATTATGCAAAGCGGTTTGTTGCCAAATTTAGCTAATTTAGATCGCGTTCAAAGCATTAATTATAATTTCAATGTCGCAAGAAGAGATGTTAATCAATTTGGTAATTTAGCTGCTGTAGATAGAGTAATTGTTGATCAGCCAGTTGTAGGTATTGATTTTAATTATCTACAAAATGGATTTAAGAATGAAGAAGAATTAGGTTTTCAGGTTACCGCTTTAAAGAGAAGCGCAGCAGTAAATTTAACCCTCGTTGCTTCTGGAATACAAGCCAATATATTCGGGATAGCCTCTGCTTCTATTGCCGATGGCGGTCAAGGGTATTTAAATTCCTTTACGTTAACTCTCCCTCAAGCAGGGGATGATGTGCCTCCAGTTCTTTCTTTCGGAGTTGCTACTGGAGGATTGTATGCGGGTCAAGCTACAGGAGTTTCTATTACAAATCAAGGATCAGGAGTAATTTTTATAAATTCATCTCAAGTCACTTCACCAAATTCTTACATAAATGTTCCTGTTAATGTTGGAATTGGTGGAAGTTCTGATGCCAAATCTTTTTCTCCAACACTCGCTAATAACTATCCAGAAGGTGGCGTAACTGTTTTAGAAGTTACTTGTTTAAGTGGTATTCTAACAAAAGCTAGTGATGAAAGAAACTTATTTGTTAGGACTGTTGCTCAAGGAAATGACGTTTCAGTCGCTACTACAGGAACTTTAGATCAAGCTATTATAGGCTTTGGAAACTGCGTTATCACTAATTATACAGTAAACGCAGCAGTTGGAGACTTCCCAACAGTTAATATAACTAACGAAGCAAGAAACTTTTCAATATCAACAGGCGCAAATGACTTTAAATCTTCAGCGGCAGGAGCAAGATATCCATTGCCTTCTATAGGTGAAAACGGTTCAAGAGTAAATGGTACTTTTTCATTGCCAGATTTTAATGGAAGAACTGACGTATCTCAAACTGTGTCTGCATTTAAACCCGGAAATATTATTCTTGACTTAACTCCATTTTATGCTTCTGGAGGTTTTGGTGTTGATACAAGATCTTCTGTATTAAATGCTCAAAGTTTTAGCCTCGGTATTGCTTTAGCAAGAGAATCATTGAATAAATTAGGAAATACATTTAATTTTGCCAAAGAAATTACTTTCCCAGTTAGCTACTCTTTTTCAGTAGATGTTTTAGTTTCTGATTTAGCTACTGGTAATTTAGTAGATATTGTGTCTAATAAAGATATTAAATTTGATACATCTGTTTCATTTATTAAACCCGGAACTGAGCTTTCTGCTTTAGGTAGAATAACAGGTGTTAAGTATCTCATGAAGTCTGCTCAACTAGAATCTTTAAGCTTTAGCTCTTCAATCGGGGCTAATAAAACAGCTACTTTAACATTTGGAGGTCAAATGAGTTCTCCACAAGATTCCACAAAGGGAGTCTTTATGCAAGGAGACTATTGGATGCAAAGACAAGAAATTATATAATTTCTCAAAACAGCAAAGAAAATGTAATAATAAAAAGAAATTTAAAGGATTAAAAATATGCCAAGAAATCGTGTAATTTACCAATCAGAAGCGTTATTCAATACAAATGATCTTGTTGACGTAACAGCCTCTACTCCACAAACTGGTGCTTTATTTGTTAACCAGTTTTCCCGTGTCCAATCTTGTAACTACAATTTTAACATTGCAAGAAGGGACGTTAACCAATTCGGCAATCTAGCTGCTATTGATCGTATTATTCTAGAGCAACCAACTGTTGGTCTTGATTTTACTTATTTGCTAACAGATATGGCAAACGAGAAGAATCTTGGTTTCTCTATTAATGTTACTGGAACTGGAATCGTAGACATCACTGCTACTGCTGCCGCTAATTCATGTTTGTCAGGAATTCTCACTAGTGGATTTGTTAACACCAAGAATTACTTCATTAGAACAGTAAGCGAAGGTAACGATGCTTCTGCTTTCTCTACTGATAGTGCCGCTAATAATACTCCCGGAAGTACAATTGGTTTAGGAAATGGATTCTTAACTAATTATTCAATTAATGCTGCCGTAGGAGATTTCCCAACTGTTTCTGTCAGCTTGGAATGCTTAAACATGAATTTCAGCAATGGAAATTCAGGTGCTGCTCCCGGCGTAACTGCTGCTGGAAATATCGCTGGAGGAGCATTCGTTCTACCTCAAGCCGCCACTAATCCTAATAGCGAAAACAATTTAGGAAAAGTATCTGCTCTAAGACATGGAGACATCTCTTTCTCTCTAACTAAGACTCAAGGGCAAGATTACGCTGGTACAGATCTCACTACTGATGCCGCTATTCAAAACTTCTCTATTGCAATGGGTCTAACCAGAACTCCATTGCAGAAGATTGGAAGCAAATATGCTTATTCTAGAGAAATTGACTTCCCAGTCACTGTCACTTTAACAGTTACTGCTCTAGTTCAAGATCTTACTACTGGCAACTTGGTTGATCTAATTAACACAGATGGCTTATATAATGCCGTAGTTAGACTCGCCGCCCCTTCTGTGACTACTACGAATAACCTTGCTAACGAAGGCGTTGGCTACGTTCTAAAGAGACTCAATCTTGATTCTCAAGACTTCTCTTCTTCAATCGGAGCTAACAAAGAAGTTACTCTAACATTCTCTACTCAAGTTGGTTCACCACAACAGACTGATAGAGGATTGTTCATGCTAGAGACTCTCCCTCTTAACTAATTAAACAAATATCGACACAAAGCCCCAGCCAAAAACTGGGGCTTTTTTATTTTTCTGCGTGTAAATACAAATAAGGATAAAGGTTCTTCAAAGGTGTTATGGCTATGGACATTAAAATGAAAGAGTTTGTTCTCTTTCAAAATCGGCGTAAAGTTATTAATCTATATAAAAACTTTTTAATCTTACTTGAAGATTTAAAAGAAGATGGATATAATATATCAGAAGAAAAGTATCAAAGATTGAGGAAAAAGGTCCTTGATTCTGGTAATGATGCTATTAGACAGTTCGAAGAAGAGCTAAACAATATAGATTTATAATGAAAACAATATACGAATTTGCAATCAATAAAGAAGGTGTTGTAAAAGAAACAGAAGAGTCAACAAACGAAGCTGGGCAAAAGGTTACTATTACTAAAGATGTAACGACTCAGGTTCCTCATAAGTATTTCCTTAAAAAGCCGACAAGAGCTTTATTTGATGAGGCTGAATTGTTTTATGGAGTTAAGCTTTCAGAAGGCGTTAAGGCTGGGCTTCTTACTCGTACTCTGCTAAATAAGAGATATGTTGATGATGGCGGCATCTTGGCTGATAAAGCAAAGAACGCAGAATCAGATGCTTATAAAGACTTATATGATGCTCAAAATGAGCTTCAAAGATTAGACGCTCTAGAAGAAAAAGATCGTCCAGATTATTTTCAAACCAAGAAACAAGAACTACAGGATAAAATTTCAGTCATTAAGAATTCTTTGACCGAATTGGAGATGCAAAAAGAATCCTTGTTTGATAATACCGCAGAAACGAGGGCTCGCAATAAGGTCATAACTTGGTGGATATTATTTTTGTCATACTATGAGAAAAACGGGGAGAAACAACCATTCTTTGGTGAAGGAGATTACGAAGCCCGAATGAACAAGTATGACGAAATTTTTGAATCAGAAGACCCTCACCTAATTAAAGCAGCTAATGCATTTATCTACTTTATTAGTTTCTGGTATGTTGGAAGAGCAGTAACAAAGGAAGACTTTGACTTGCTAAAAACAGAGCAGCAAATTTTTTAAACTCTTGGCGTAAATTAATCCTAGCCCCTGCGCGAGCGGGGGCTTTTTAGTATATGGATCTAGAAGCATTCAATAAAAATCTAAAATCTCTATACTGGGAGATTGTAACTGGATCTTCTTCTTTCATTGTTAATAACAAGACATATTATGTAAAACATATGTCGCCAAAAGATGCTGGCGTTATTGAAGTGCGCGAAAACTATTACTATAATAAAGCAAAATCGCAAGGCATTCCTACAAACGAAGAAAAGATAAAAGAGCTAATAAAAGAAGGCTGTTATGATCCAAAAGATGATAAAAAAATAGAGACAAATAGATTAACTTTAGCCAACTTAGCCAGAACTCGCAGAAAGCTTTATCTAACAAGAGATCTTGATAATATAGATAAGCAAATGAAGGAAATAAGCGAAGAAACTCGCCTCCTTGAAGAAAAGAAAAATCAATTGCTTGAAAACACTTGCGAAATATATTCTGGCAAAAGAATGAATGAGTTTTATATTTATTATTCTGTTTATAAAGACGAAGAATGTAAAACCCATGCTTTCACCTTGGAAGAATTTGAAGATTTAGATCAAGGAGAATTATTTGTCTTTGTTGGTTCTTATTCAAAGAGTGCCCACAAATTCAATAACCATAATATAAAAAGAATAGGAGTTAGCGGATTTTTTCTTAATTACTTTTATTTATCTGATGATAACCCTTATTTTTTCTTTGGTAGACCAGTTACGCATCTGACGTTTTATCAGGTTGAGCTATTCGGTTACGCAAGGTACTTTAAAGATCTAATGAGTAAGTCTACAATTAAGCATCCTGATGAATATAACGATGATGTAGATAAGATTATTGATTGGTATGAGTCTAGCAGTAACCTTGAGAAGCTACATGAAGATAAGAATGCGGCTAGTGGCAAAGAAACCGCAGTTCAGGCGGTATCTGTAATGGGAGCCACAAAGGAAGACCTAAAGAAATTAAAACAAGACAACACTGGTGGCATATCTCTAGACGAAGCTGCCAAGAAAAAAGGTGGCTCATTAAGTTTTGAAGATTTAATTAAACTACACGGCGTTTAAGTGTAATTATTGTTAGGTTTAAGGACATATGGCTACATCAGCAGGTACAATTCCTATTAATGCGACATTTAACGGAGCGCAGCTTGAAAAAGATGTGCTTTCAGCGTTAAATCGTATCCAAAGCAAAAGCACTCTTAACTTAAATACGAGAAATTTCACCCAACCGCTGGGTAAAATTACTGGTCTTGCTAATGAGTTTAATAAGTCTTTAGAGGCTTCAAACGCCCGTGTAGTTGCATTCGGCGCTTCTGCTGGTGTTATTTTTGCTGTTCAAAAGTCTTTTACAGCATTGGTAGCTTCTACAATTGAAGTAGAAAAAGCTCTTACTGACATCAATGTAGTATTAAATACGTCTTCTTCTGGAATTAAAAAATTTGGTGACCAGTTGTTTGACGTAGCAAAAAATACTGGATCTGCATTTAAAGATGTTGCTGGCGCTGCAACAGAGTTTTCAAGACAAGGTTTAGGTCTAGAAGAGACGCTAAAGAGAACAAGAGACGCTCTAATCTTAACTCGCCTTTCTGGCCTTGATGTAGTTTCTAGCACAGAAGCTCTTACTGCTGCTGTAAACTCCTTCACTAAAGAAGCTTTAACTACAACCGATGTCGTTAATAAACTTGCGGCAGTTGACGCTAAATTCGCCGTAAGCTCTAGAGATCTTTCTGAAGCTCTGCAACGTGTAGGATCTTCTGCCAGTGAAGCTGGTGTTAGTTTCGATGAGCTACTAGGTATTGTTACTTCTGTTCAACAAACTACTGCCCGTGGTGGTGCTGTTATTGGTAATGCTTTAAAGACTATTTTTACAAGAATTGAGAGACCTCAAGTTATTAATGATTTGAGAGATTTTGGTGTTGTTGTTACTGATATTTCTGGAAACACTTTACCAACTATTAAAGTAATTGAAAACTTAGCTCAGTCTTTTCAAAATTTAAATCCAGTTGTTAAATCTCAAGTCGCTGAACTCGTTGGTGGTGTTTATCAGATTAACATATTAAAAGCTGCTTTGGCGGACGTTTCAAAACAAAACTCTGCATTTGCAGAAGCTACAAGAGCTTCTTCTCAAGCAGCAGACGAAGCTATTATAAAGAATGACGCTTTAAATAAGAGCCTCTCTGCTTTAATTAATGAAACGACTGTTAATTTTACTCAATTTGCTAGTAAGATTGGAAATGTAAGCATAGCCCCCGGAATAAGAAAGGTCTTAAGTAACATTGTTAATCCTGCTCTAGAATCTTTTAATAATAAAGAAGTAGAAGGCGTTGGAGCTAAAATTGCTACAGGATTGCTAACTGGCCTTACTGATTTTATCACTGGCCCCGGATTGGGCCTTGGAGCTTTGGCTATTGGAAAATTAATAGCTAACTTTACTGGTTTCGCAGGAGATGCAGCTAAAAATCTTCTAGGAGTAGGTAAAGATCAAGCAATCATTCAAGGAGAGATAAGTAAAATTCTTTCAAGTAATCCTCAGTTAATTCAACAAATTATAGCTGGTAGTAAAAGCCGTCTTCAAGTCGAAAAAGAAATTAAACAAATTTTAATTGAACAAGCGGCAATATCAAAGTCTATCAAAGACAATTCAAAAGATATTACTGCAAGATTTTCAGCTTCAGGTTTAACCGTTAGTCCTCAGACTGGTTTAATACAAGGAAGAAATAGCGCTGGAGGTTATATTCCCGCTAAACAACAAGCTGCCGAAATAGTAGGGGCAATGCAGGGAGGCTATGCTCCCGGTAAAGTAGTCGCTGCTCCTAAATCAATTGGCGGAGTAATGAATAGCGCCGAAACAGTTAAATACGTCCCCGGATTTGCTCAACCTTATATATTGCCTCCTCAAGGGAGTTCCGCAGCAAGAAATTTGACTTCTAAGTCAATGGCTAAAAATGGAATAAATCCTTATAAAGCTAGGGGATTCGTTCCTAATTTTGCTGGGACAGATTTTACTAATCCTTATGGATACGGGGATGATCAATGGTTTCGTGACGGTGGCAAAAATCCATTTCCAGTTCCTTTGAGTCAAATAAAAATAACAAATGCAGCAGGAGATGTATCCGGTTTTGATGGAATAAGATTTTATAAGAAAGATAAAAATGGCAATGAAAAAAAATTTACCGCAACCGACTTAAATGCTTTTTTGAAAAGAGGCGCAACTTATGGTCAATTAAGAGAATATGCACCAGATTATATTTTAAAGACTGACCCAAGATGGAAATCTGGAGCTATATCAGATGTAGAGATTATTAGACGAGACTTCGTTCCCGGAAAAAAAATAGAAGGCGAAGACATTATCGGAGAAGGAATAAAAAAAGTTTATAATGCTTATATCCCTCCCGCTTCAATGCTTGTCTTTGACGCAATGCAAAAGAGTTCAGAAAGGGATATTAATGAAGATGATTTGGAAGAAAAGATAGGAGAGATGTCCACTAAAAGAAAGACTTCTGGAAGAATTTTTAGAATTAAATCTTATGCTCTAAATGCTTCAGCTTTAAACGAAGAAAAGACTGGACTAATTCAAAAAACAAAAGATTTTTCTCGTAAAGTGACTAGAGATCTTGCTAATTATATTCGACCCGGAGAATATTCAGATAGTTCTGTCGATACGTTTTTTGAGGCAGCAGGTAAAAATTACAATGTATTAGCTGGTACAATATTTGAAGCTTCTACAAATTTAGCTGCTAATTATACAAGAGATAAAAGTAATGTTGGAGGAGATTTTGACGTAAGAGGTGGAAATATTGGAAACGTAAGAGAGCTTTTCCCCGGATTTACAGATCAATATGGAGATTATAAATTAAAAAATAATGATGAGGCCATAAGATCATTTATTGATAAAGTCACGAAGCAATATGGTGAGGAAATAGGAAATCACTTTAAAGAGCAAGAAATCAAAGCCGGTAGCGTTACAAGCGGATTTAAAACTAGTTCTTTAGGTTTTATCCCTAATTTTGCTCCAAAACCTTTTAACTTTAGATTTTCAAGCTTAGGAGAAAAGACTGCTCAAATTTCTCCAAAATTAAGAGACTGGCTTGCTGATAAATACTTCGATCCCGAAATGGCAAGCCCAGAGATGTTGGAAAGATTAGCTTCTTTGAATCGTGATTCTGGAGCATTCTTCTCTAGTCTTGAGAACCCAAATGCTGTAGCTGGAATTCCAGTTAGAGGCCAACAAGGCTTTGTTTCTAGACAAAATAGAGGAGCAAGAGCGGGAGCTTTCTTAAATGCTTTAAGAACAAGATTACCAAGTTTTGTTCCCGGATCTTTGCCAGCTTTAGCTTCTGGTTTTATTCCTAATTTTGCTTATAAAATATATAAACCAACAGCTAGTAAAACAGCAACTAGAGAAATTACTGATCCTTCGACAAATAGTTATCTAAGATACTATCCGGGAAGTCATTTTAATCCAGAAACAAAATCTGATGAAAAATCTTTAAATATAAGCTTTATCAGATCTTATCAGAAAGGTCAAGGACAGCAGATGTTTGATAGGTTCTCAAAAATGGCTAGAAGATTAGGCGTTAAAGGGTTTTCTGATTTAATTATAGCTCAAAAAGAGAATTTACAAAAAATAGTACCTCAAGAAGAATATGATCGTTTAAGCACAATGTTAAGTAAAAAAGAACTGGAAGATTATTCTGTTCTTGAAAAACTATCAATAAGTGATGTTGCCAAAATAGCTTATCCTCAATTATCTTATAGACAAAAAGGATTATCTAAAAATTCAAGCTTACAATTACAGTATCGTGATTACGCTGGTTCTTTACAATTTGAAAAATTTTCTAGTAAGAATATTCTTTCCGAAATACAAAATAAAATTAAAAGTATTTATGGAAATGATAAGCAATCTTTTATTGAAGATGTTTTACATGGGCATATTCATATAAGTGATTTAAGAGATACTTTCTCTAAAGGTCATGTTCCTAATTTTGCTTATAAATTAACGAAAAGAAAGCAATTCGAAAAAGATAAAAAGAATAATTTTAGAACATTAACTGATCCTGAAACAGGCAGCTTTTTAAACTATTATCCGGGGTCATTTCTCAATCCAAACACAGGTAGTTATGAAAATGGTTTAAAAATTAATTATATTGAGTCTAGTAAAAGAGGCCAAGGTCAAGAGATGTTTGACCGATACTCAAAGACCGCCAAACGACTAGGAGTTAATTCTTATTCTTCTACTATCGTACCACAGAAAGATAAATTAAAGAAAATCGTTCCTCAAAAACAATATGATCTTTTAAGAGAAGAAGATAGAGAAAAATATTATGCTTTAGAAAAAACTTCAATTGAAGATATAGTTAAAATAGCTTTCCCTCAATTATCCTATAGACAGAAAGGGTTGTCTAAAAGTACTAACTTAAAATTTTCAAATCGTAATTATATTGGAAATATAGATGAAGAAGAGGTATTTGGTAAACATATTTTATATTTAGTTCAAAATAAAATTAAAGATCTTTATAAAAACGACAAACAGTCTTTAATTGATGCCCTTCTTGACGGAGATATCAATATAGATACTTTAGTTGATACTTTTTCTAAAGGTCATGTTCCTAATTTTAATGCAGTTAAAGAAGCTATGGGAAGAGAAATGGCTGCTGGTTATTCTTCTTCTCAAGTTAGATTAGGTCAAAGCAGCAAATTAAAAACAAGTTTCAACCCAATGGGCTTGGGAGTTTACAATTCCACAGAAGGTTCTCTTAATAACGGAATTGGATTAGCAGAGAAAGCTGGTATAAATCCCAAAACAAAAGGAATGTCTGCAAAAGGACATATTCCTAATTTTGCAGAAACTTCTGGTTTTGATTTGTTTGCTATGACTGCCGCTTTTTCTGCATTAATTTTTTCTGTTAAACAAGCGGCTCAATCTCTTAATGAATTAAAAACAACTAATCAAAATCTAAAGAAAGACTACACTTCTGCCGCAGCTTCTTACGCCCAACAAATAGGGCAAATTCCAAAAGATCTCAGAAAGAAAGAAAAAGACATTGCAGACGAAATTCAAAATACATTTACAAATGTAAATAAAAAGACTTTAAAATTAACAGGTACTTCAGTTGCTCCCTTAGCATATGGGCCATTTACAATGGACCCAGTGACCCGTAAAATGACAAGATCTACAGTGGCAGCTAGTACACAACAAGAAGCGAGATTGCAAGAGTTAAGAGATCAACTCGCACAAGAAAGAAAAGCTACAGCAGAAAAATTAAAAGCCGCAAGACAGTCATTGCAGGAGTCTAAAAGTGCAGTAGCAGCAGTAGATTCTCCATATTTTGGTAAAGGGATGTTTGCTCAAAATTCAAAATTAAGCGGTTTATTAAAAGCTGTTGGCCCCGGAGCAGCAGTAGGTGCTAGTACTTTATTAAGTGTTGGCAGTCAGTTCATACCAGAAAAGAATAAACAAGCTAAAGCATATGTTTCTGGAGCTTCTGATATAGCTCAGTATGCTGGAACTGGAGCAGTATTTGGTCCCCCCGGAGTAGCTATTGGTGCTATTGTTGGATTCGGCTTTGCTTTAAAGAAAATTTCAGACGCTAAAGCAGAAGAAGCGGTGGATAAGATAAATGACAGTTTAGATAAAACAAAAGAAAAAGCTGCTGAATTTTCTGGTGCTGCTCAAAATTATACCTCTTCCCTAGAGAGTTTGCAAAATGCTTTAAATGATCCTAAGACTAGGCCAGAAGCTTTATTAAGATTTCAAAATAATTTAACAGATGCTTTAAATTCTATTCCAGAGGAGTTTAAAAGTAAGGTTTTGCAAGCAGGAACAGATATAACAAAAGTTGCAGAAGCTATTTCTGGAGTCAACAAAGAATTAGGTAATACTCAAAAAAATTTAGAAAGACAATTATTAATCAGTAAAATCATTAAAGAAGAGTCTGCCTTTATTGGTACTAAAGACGTATCTCCTAAAAATCAAAAACTGCTAGATGATTTATTTTCTGCTTCTATAGATCAGGTGGCAGTTAGTAAAAATTTTACTAGTGGAAAAGATTTTGGTTCTTTTATTGATTCATTAAAGAGTGAACTTATATCTACTAAAAATACTTATAGCACAGGAGGCGAAGATAATCCAATTCCTTTTGGCACAAAAATTGGAGAAGAGCCAGCTTTAAATAGACAGTCCATAGGAGGAATAAGGGCTCGACTACAAGAAAAAGGAGTCCTTTCTGAAGCTATATCTCAAGAACTTGATAAAGCGGCTAAAGAATTTGATGCCCCTGCTCTTGAATCAATTTTTAATAGACTTAAAAAAACAGGTCTTGCTATCTTTGAAAATGGTGAGTCACTAAAGATACTTGGCTCTATTTTAGAAGAGAATACGAAAAGAATAAATGCTAATGCTGAATCTCTTAAGTCCTTAAATGAACAGTTTAATGACATTAACTTACAAATATCTAACCAAATAGATATAGAAAAAAATCGCGCTAAAACGATTAGGGAAATTAATAAAATTCAAGCAGAAGGCAAAGTTTCTACTCAAAGGGCAAGAGTTAAAGGAGCTTTAGATGTTTTTACTCCTTTTGTCGGGGAAGGAACAAAAAATGATATCCAAAATCAACTAGATATTAACGAAATAAATGTAAGACAAAATTCTCAAATAAGAGACGCTACAAGCAAATTACTTGATTCTCTTTCGGACTCTATAACTAAAAAAGTCGAAGAAGCTAGAGGAAAAATAGTCCCAGCTATAGAAGGAGCTACAGGCACAGACAATATTCAAAAGCAAAGAGCGGTTTTCCAAAGGCAAATAGACCTATTGACTCCTGTCATCACTCAGAGTTTGAAGAATATAAATGGAGGAGAAGATATCTCTAGCACAAGAGAGTCATTAAGGACATCAATAATAAATAATACAGGAACGGGAAAAGCATTCACAACTGAAGCTGCTGATCTTTTAATTCAGTCTCTTCAAGTTTCTTTTGGTGAATTTGAGAATAGACTTGCAGAAATTAAAGCTCAAAATGATATAGATTTAGATATTCAAAAAGCTTCTAGAGAATATCAAAAACAATCATTAGCTTTAAACCAGAGGCTCTCTTTTGCTGGTGGTGCCCAAGCTTTGGGTTCAACTGGCAAGTCTGGGGTATCTGATCTTTTCGATAGTCTTTCTGAATTAGTTTCAGAATTTAGACAAACTAATGCTATTGGAAGTGCCGCTCAAAAGGGGTCTACTTCTTTTAAGTTTTTAGATGTATTAACTAATCAATTACAGTTAAATAGAGCAACTGAAGCTCCTGCTGGATTTGCAGACGCTCAAAGCTTTAATAAACAAGTTTCCTCTGATTTAAATCCATTAGCAGCTACAGCAATTGCTGGCAGAGTGCAGCAAATAAGAGACAGTTTAGATTTAGCTAAAAATGTTACTGAAATTCAAACAGGAAAATCGACACAAGGCACTGCTTTGGGTACAGCTTTTGATATGGCTAAAGAAGGGGCAGTGAAAACTGCTTTAGATCAAATATCTTCTCAATTTAAGTTAGAAAACATGGGAAATTATCTTGACGTATTGCAGCAAGAGGCAAGAGCTTTAAATGCTTTAACTCAAGAACAAAATGATCTTTTAGGAAATAAATTACCAACTAGTATAAACAATAATTTTAAAAATGTTATACAAACAGAAGTGGGCAACAAATTAACCTCTTTAACTAAGTCTTTAACAGAAGTCATTAATAAACTCAGCGTTTCCACGCAAAGAGGCTCTCTCGAAACTGACATAAGTAATTTACTCCCTAGCACTATAGACGCTGCACAAAGAGGAAAACTGCTTAAAAAACTAGAAGGTTATAAATCAGAAGACCTTAGAGAAAACGCAACTCCTCCGCCTTCTCCTGAAAGTCTGAAGGGGCCGATTGCAAATGATACAGGTTTAACGGTGCCTGAGTTAGAAAAATATATTAAATCTTTTGAATTAGTAACTGCATTAACCAAAAACGCTTATATTTCGCCTGACAATAACTTAACAGGCGACCTTAGTCGTGGGCCAAAATTTCGAGGAGACTTGACTTCAGAAGTCACTCTCAAAGATGTACAAGATGCTATTGACATGCAAGTAAAGTTTTTTAAAGATGGAAAGCAAACTCTAACAGAAGAAAGAGCTAAATCTATAATTACTCTTAGTGAGCAAAAACCAGTTGAGCCGGTATATCAAACTTATGATCAAGAATCGAAAAAGATAAGTGAAGAGTTCAACACTCCATTCGCTCCCGAGCAGCTTAAGTCTTTATTGGAGAAGATAGCAGAAAAAAGGAATTTAGATAAACAACCTCCTTTAATGGGTACTCCTACAGCATCTCCTCCTTCTCCATTGCAATCAATTATCGATCAGTATGGTTTAGCAGATGCGCCAGTTGTTAAACGAGAAGTATCTCCTCAATTAGCTCAAGCAAGAGCCAATGTAGATAATCTAAATAAAGCTCTTCTTACTAGGCTAGACGATAGCAAAGAACTCCTTGATTTAAATGAAAAAGTAAATTCTCTCTTAAAAGAAGATGTCACTTCTACAGAAAAAAGACAAGAGCTTATAAATCTTCAAGTTAAATTAAGAAAAAAATCTTTAGAACAAGAAGGTAAAGCTGCTGAAGAACTGTATAAATTATATTATGAAAGTTCATATGGAGAGACTTTCTTCAAAGACGAAAGAGCGGCTTTTGCCAATGCTAAAATTGAAAATAATGCTCGCCAAGGGAATGTAGATATAGGAGCTATCACTGAAAAAAATACTACTTATAATAGAGCAGATTTTGCTAGGGATACTGGGCAATTGATAGACACATTCCAAACTGATTTCAAGTCTGGAATTGCTGGTGCATTTGGTGAAGCCATCAAAGGTACTAAGACTCTTAAGGATGCTTTTAGAGACATGTTCCAAGGCATCTTAAATAGAATGCTTGATAAGTCTTTAGAAATGGGCGTTGATGCTTTATTTGCTTTTGGTAAAGCCGCTACTGGACTTAAAAATGGTGGTGAAATAAAGAAATATAATTCTGGAGGTATGGTTACTGGGGGCTCTGGAATGAAAGATGATGTACCTGCCATGATGAGTGGCGGCGAGTACGTTATCAAGAAGTCTTCTGTTAATAAATATGGCGCTAATTATCTAAGAGCTTTAAATGGCGGTCTCGTTCCTAAATATGCAACTGGAGGATTCTCTATAGGTCCATTGCAGAATGAATTTTTGTACAATGATCCTGAGCGTCCAACTTCTGGAGAATACGCAGTAGACTCTAGATTGTCAGCAATGGCTCTCTCTGACGAAAACAATCCTCAAAATAGAATAAGAGAAGATCGTTTTAATAAGTTAGATCAATACTTACAAGACCGAGATCAATTCGAAAGAGATAAAAAACAAGCTCTTAAGAATTATAGAAATCAAGTAAATAGCACCTTCTATTCAGGAGTAACTGCTGCCGCTGTCCAATTAGGGGCTGCTGGATTGACAATGGGAGCGCAAAAATTAAATGCAAAGCCCAAGTTTTCTAATATTCCCGGAGCAGGATTAGAACCCGGAGGTGCAGGATTTAGTCAAGATCAATTAAATGCTCAATACGCAAGAAATGGAAGAGCAAATGGCGGTTATATACCTAAATTTGCTGGTGGTGGATACACAGGCAAAGATAATATTCCTGCTTTGTTAATGGGCGGCGAGTATGTCATGAATAAAAAAGCTGTCGATATGTACGGCAGAGACTTCATGGGTCAATTGAACTCTGGCAGTCTTCCTAAGTATGCTAGTGGAGGGATGGTTGGCACAAGTTACACTGGTCAAAATACTCCTCAAGGCAGTGTAGAAGAATTGGTCACTGCTCTTAATACTTTAAATGAAAACCTTTCAAAGGACACAGGAATAACTCAATCTGAGTCTGGCAAAATTTCAGCCGCTGGAGTTGCTCAAGAATCTGGAATGTCTGTAGTAAATAACATTTCAATCAACATGACTCAAGGCGGAGAAGTTACTTCTGAGGCTAATGCTTCTACCCAGCAAGGTAAAGATACCAATCAAAACAACATTCAAAACAATGCAAAACTTGCTGAACTACTTAGAAGCAAAGTTGTTGAAGTCTTGGTTGAGCAAAAGAGACCCGGAGGATTACTTTACGGTAGTAGATAATTCTTTAATCTTAGAGTCTATAGTCAGTATAGCCTGATTATAGATTTGCTCTATGTTGCTGTCTTTAGCTAGAGGAAGATTTAGAAATGGAGTTTTTTCTACTTTTACAATAAAGGGATGACTTGAGTATTCTTTATTTATTGGTTTATTTAAAGTAATACGATATCTCTTTATGTATATTTCGCCACATAGGAAAGGGTCTTTAATCTTTTCGTTTAAATCTGCGATTATAAATGAACCTTCGTGCTTAACATCTAACACAGAAAAGAACTTAAGTTCTTTATTATTGTTTTTGCCCAAGATTACAGAAAGCTTGGCTCCTTTGCCAGAGCCGCCTTCTATTTCTGCTTCATTAAAATTTTGGCAAAATTTGCCTTTACTAATTAGATTTAATTCTAAGATGCCGCCATTAGAGTCTATAGAGATGACCTTAAATAAAGCTTTTTCTTTCTTGTCTAAACTATTCTCAAAATAAGAGCTATTAGAAAGACTAACTACTTCATTGATTTTATATCCACTACCTTTCTCAATAACATCATTAATAAGCGCAACATAATAAGTTTTAAAATAGCAATCAATAGTATCACCATCTAATACCAAGTCTTTTGCATTAGAATCAAATTTAATCCTTGACTCAGAGATGACGGAGAATGGTTTATTGTAATTAATAGAATTAATACGAACAGCAGAGAACTTCTCTGGGCTACCCATTATTTCAATTTCTTGGCCTGAATTAATAGAAGACCAGTTAGCTAAATTATTTGAATAAAAATGCTCATCACCGAAACTAAATAGCACATCCGTCATATATTACATTATATTACCAATCACTGCTTTTACTATAGGATGTTTTGCGTTTTCTGCTTCATACCCGCTAATTTTAATCTCTGGATCTGAAATATAACCACTACCTAGCTTTTCCATTGTTATTGAAAGAAGCTCTCCTTTTGATCCTCTAATAGCATGAGCAGAAGCAGTTAGTCCATAATTAAACTCACTTTCTTCAGGTTGAGCTATAGTAACAGAAGGCACAGGTTCTGAACAACCATAACCGGGGTCAATGATTTGTATGTCTACTATATTATAAAAAGCGTTAAACTTATTAATCTTTTCGCAGTCATGAACATGATGCATCTCTGTTCTGCAAGAGAGTTCTCTTAAGAAGTTTTTATTCTTTTTAATGATCTCTGTTTGTTTGTTATTAGGGGTCTCTAGTGATATAATAAAATCAATATCAAGCTTTTGCAGTAAAGCGTTTCTTTTAGAAGTGAATTCTTTTACTTTTTTATTGATAAGCTCTTCTTTTTTCCATATTGAATTGCCATCAGGTAAAAATTTTCTATGTTCTAGTACGCTTTGATCAATGTGTTTTTCTAATGGTACGATATAATCGACTACTTCATAGTCTACTCCTACAAGATGAAGCTTATCTAGGTTGTCCATTAAGTTAAGAGAAGACTGCAAGTATTTGTAGCTGCCGTTTATAAAATATACTATGTAGTGTTTCATTTTAGTAAGTTATTACTATTGATAGTTCTAAGGCTTGAATGTGGAAATTATATAAAGGAAATTTATTTCTGAAATTTAAATGTGCAAACGCTAAATTCTTTGGGCTCTTAAACTTCCAGAAGTTTGGATTAGTTATTGATTCAGTCGCAGCGTAAGTGTTAATATAAGTGTAATAATTTGCATAAGGTACATTTTTTAAGGTGACCTTAATAATATTATCATCTCCGGGAATTATTTGAGCCTTATCTACTTCGCTGGCAATAAAGTCTTCTCCTGCAAAGCAGTATACTTTTATAGCCTTAGCCTTATTAACGTTTCCAATTGCGAAAGAAACAGACAAAGACTCGTTTTCTAAAACGGGCACTCCAGCATAAAATAAAGTATTTATACCATTACTCAATGAATTGGTAGTTTGTTGATTTATAGTATAAACAGTAAAGTCTTTTGGTTCTCTATTTATAAATATCTCAACAGATTTGGTGCTAACTCCAAGTTCAGAAAAATTATTTTCAGGAGTTACATTTACAGCATTAAAAGATGAGTTAAGTAGCCCATCATTTAATACATTGTTAAATACTGATTTAGCACTGGCTTCTGTGTTTGAAGTTGAGGCGTTTACAGGAATTAAATAAGTGTTTGCGTTGTCAGGAATCAGACTCTTTATATTGCCTGTGAATGTTGAGTTATTTAATCTAGTAATTGATATATCAAAGAATTCTTCGCCTCCTTCGCCAAAAGAACTATTGGTGATTTTTCCTTTAGACTTAAAGACGTTAGAGGTTACTAATTCTGATTCTACTCCTTTTAATAATTGTACAGGAGCAGCAGGGTCAGCAACTAAAGCTCTTGTGAAAATCTTATTTCCGTTTAAAACGTAAGCTCTCTTGCCTGTAGGTATTTTTGGAGATATGGAAGCATTAGGTATGTTATCTCTATTCTGTAAAGAGAGTTTATAATAAGCCATAGTGCCATCTGGATCTGAAGATAAAACGTTATTGTCTTTACCTCCTGCGGATAAATTAAGATTTGTAGTAGGCTTGTAAATTACGCTTTTCCTAGATATCGCATAATTAGGAGAACCTAGAGTATTAACACTAGTTTCAAATGTGTTTTCAGTTAATATTGTTTTGTTAAATGTAAAGTGAAGATATCTTGTATCCGCATCTTTTAACACTGATTCTAATGAGAAAGACAGAGGGTTTGATGACTCTTGTTTTATAATAATTGGGTCGCTAATTTGAGCATAGTTTTTGCCTTGAATACTGTCTTTGTCAATAAAGCTAGAATAGTAATCTAGGATATTCCTTACTGTTGCTGCGTTTGAATTAAACTGCCAAGCGAACATCAGGGAGTCTACGGCGATTAAATAAGCATTATAAGAGGTAGAATCAAAACCTTTGCCGTTGTCGTCGCTTAGGTCATTAAAATTAAAGATCGCTTGGTTATTTGGTATAGTTACGAAATGAGAGTCAATTATTTCTTTTCCAGTTGCGTCATTAATTGAGAGAGGTGTGCCGTCAGAATTATGATTTATTGAATTAACGCCAAACTTGAAAGTACTATCGCTAGGTATTAATAACAAATAAAATGCATTAATGAAAGAACTCGCGGAATCTTGTTGAACAGTAAATCTTAATCTATTTGATCCTTGGCTTGTAACAATCGAATAGGTTGCTCTTGTGTCATTTAAAATTGCATTTAGAGAAGCTTTTAAATCAGCGTCTTGATTATCATAAGTTACTAATAAAAATCCATCTGCATTCTTGAATTCGTTTGAAGTAGACTTCATGCCAGAATCAGTAAATGTTCTCTTATCTATAGCTAAAGAGAAGTCTCTATATCTGCCTAAAACATTTGAGGTTTTATAATTATAGATATTATCGTTAGTGCTATCTTCGTCAAACGTTAAATACTCTTCCCAGCTTGTGGAAGAATTGAGGTATTTATCATAGCTAGTAATAAAGGACTCTTTTGTATTTACTTTCTCAGGTATTATTACTATTCTATAAGGGTAATCAAGATTATTAAACTTGTTTGGATTCTTTATAAATTGCAGGGGTATGTTAAACAATAAAGACTCTGAAGGTTTAATTGATTGAACTTGTGATGGTATTGAAGATTGAAAATACTCTGATCTTGTTAAAGTAATTGGAGATCTAAAACTATAGGCTTTATTATTTACAGTAACAGAAGAACTTGTATTTACATCATCATAAGTGATTGCAATAATTGGAGAAACAAATGTTTCGCTTGAATTGTCAGAGCTTGAAGCTTCAACATAAGACAATGGAGAACTGTTGTTAATATTTGTGCCGTAAATTCTTATGGACCCTTTTATTTTTTCTTTATCTAGTACAGCCCTTACATAGGATTCATAAATATCAATTGGAACAAACGTAAAATCACTAGAGCTATTTGGATTAAAATCAGATCCATAGAATGCTTTATTGAATATTTTAAACCCTATTGTAGTTTCTTTTATAGAAGAATCGTAGAAGATTTCGACGCTAACTTTACTTTGATCTATTACGCCGTTAGATTCTGTGACTCCAAGAGTGAATAAAGCTCTTAAAGGAGCAGAGGCTTCTGGTGCTGGTGCTTTTGCAGGAGTGATATTTAGTCCAGATTCTATTTGGGCATATTTTAAGTGATACATTTGGGAACCCATAACAGTGTAGCTGCTTCCCTCTGTAGATTCTTGAATTCTAAATACTCTATAAAAATCATAATCACTATCTGTAGAGCCATTTAAATTGCCTGAATTTTCTAAAGCCCAAGTTATTGATTTTGGAGACATTCCAGATGCTCCAGTAAAATAAGATAATCCAGTTACATTCAATCCAGAAGCCATTACTGGTGCTAATCCAGTAATTCTTATAGAATCGTAATATTGACCAGTTATTAAGTTACCGCTATTAATTATAAAAGAGTTAGTCAGCGGTTGTCTGTATTCGTTATAATCAATATTGCTATTTACTGCTCCTGCAAAACTGGGGTCGAGATTGTACTTAGGAGATAGTATTGTTAATTTATAGCTTTGATTTCCTGAGAAATTGAAATCAAGTTTTCTATCTAGCGCCAATATGCCAGTAGTTGCATTAACACCCCCAGAGATATTAATATTATTTAACCTTCCTCCTACTGTCTTGTATTTTCTATTGTAATCATAAACCTTAATTACATCTCCGGGTTTTAAATATACGCACTCTGGGCCAGATTCAAAAGATACGGTCTCTGTTTCATTATACTCTGATGCCAACAACCATCTGCCAAGTCTTTGAGCTTGACCTCTACTGGTGCATCCAAAGGCTGTTAATTCGGTTTCTTTAAATCCGAATTTTCTAACCGCTTCAATATTTTCAACGTATTCTACTGCTGGTTTATAGAAATTATTTTTATCAATATAACGAACATATACAGCAGAGTTTCTATCTTTTAGTGAAGTAGATTCGTAATTGAAGTTTCCATCAACAACATTAGAGTTAGTAAAAGAGTAAATAGGAGTCTCTTCTGGCATGTCATTTATAGCGTAAATGAATCCATTTGAGTAATAAAACATTCCTCTAAATACTGATGCCATGTCAGACAATACTTTAAGAGCGTCATCTTGACTTTGTATATAAAGGTTACAAGTAAATCTTGGTTCTACTCCTCCAAATCCATCTGAAACAAGCTCATCGCAATACTTAGCTATTTGATAAAGAGACCATTTATCTACATCATTTTCTGTAACATAATTACCTACTCCGTATCTTTTATTTGTTAATAGATCGTAGAAGCACCAAGCTGGATTATCGGTCCACTCTTTATTAGTTTTAAATTCTCCATCCCAATAATCGTTTGATGTAGAATAAGGTAAAACTCCCGCTACATCGTAAACAACTGTTTTCCTAGAAAGACCTTCCGAGAAAAGGTTTCTTGCAAAAGCTTGAGTCAAAGAAAGTCTGTCAAAATCAATTTGATTTACCCTAATAGAATCAGCAAATCCTTGTATTTTACCGCCAAATCCAGCACCAGATTTGTCTGTAAATATTTCTATTTGATTATTATTTGTTATAAAGTAAGAAGGTATAAATGGGCCAGTTTTTGTATTTGCTGCGTCATATATTTGTCCAGCGGCAAGAGGAATAAGAACTTTGACTTGCTCTTGAGAAGAATCAAGAGTTATTGAAGTAGAAGACCCGTCGAATGTTTTATGTACATCTAATTTGTTATAAGCATCTAAAGCTGCTTGAGAAATGGCGCTTACTTGTACTCTTTGATTTATTTCGTTTTGAAAAGTAGCGTCTGAATTGGGTCTCCATAAAGCTCCTACGCAAAGAGTTTGGTAGCTGGAGTAATTAGCGATATTTATATTGCATTGAATTTGTTTTTCAAGATTTACTAGAATATCTATTTCTGCATTTAATATGTCAGGAAAATATTCTTTAGTTAATCTTCTTTCAATACCAGCTATATAATTTGGGAATTTTTGTTGCCCAATATTAACTGATGAAGAATTAAAATTACAATATATATATTTATAGCAAGTCTGTGGTAAGTTGTTTATTTCGCTACTATAAGAAGTGTCTTCTTTAAATGTTATAGATTTTATTAAATAAAAATCTTTTAATTCTAGAGCTAACGCTTTTTCCCCTCCGTCAGTCGTAACTCTTCTAACTGTAAGATAATCATTAGTCCAAGTTCTGTCTGATATATTTATGTTAGTTACTTTAGCGGCGTTTGCGTTATATGATATGTTTGGTTTGACTACTTTTGGTAATGCGTAAAAACTAATTCTTGTGAAAGCGTCTTTGAGTCTAGTTGTTGAATACTTTGTTGAATCTAATGCTTTTGTTATAGTGTATTTTTTACCATCATTTGAAGAAATAATTGTGAGTATTAAACTTACATTTTCTCCAGATATAGTCATAGAAAGATTAAATTGATTATCTCTATGAATTAAAGTATAGTTACCGTTTGAAATGCTTGCGCTTAGTTTAATAAAAAAGTCAGAATAGAAGCTGCAAAACCCTTGATCTTTTAAAGAAAAGTTAGATGGAACAGAGGAGTTTTTCCAATATCTTTGAGGTATTAAATCAAATTGATAATAATCAGAGGAAGCTAGGTTGCCTCCTGCATAACTGTAGGCTTTTGTCGATTGGCCGTTAGCGCAAAGAGTTTTTAATGGCATTTTTAAATAAGTGCTTGCCCCTACATTAAGAACGTTGGTATTATAAGATCCGCTTGTAGTTGTAGTGCTTATGCTGTTTCTGGTTACGTTCCACTTGTTATTTAACCAGTTTCTTATCTTTATGCCGTCTGATTTAGACAAGGCTTTGTTGAAAACTAGTATCTCAAATACGGTACATCTGCTAGTGGCCCCTGCTGAATTGATAGCTAATCCTTTTGGAGCGGCTACTGCATAAACTGGTTTTGCGTAGTAATTAGTGTTTTGCCAAAAAATATTTATATCTTTTAGATTGTTTACGCTTGTACCTGCTATGTAAGTATTTGCGTCATTAGAAGTGTCCCAGTAATTAGATCGATTGAATTGATAAAAATTAATGGGCATTACGCCATAGACTTGCGCTCCTATAACAAATGTGCTATTGAATTTAGCATCGAAACCTAAAACAAAAGAAGAAGGTGCGGTAGATGATGAAATTATCTTGTTTCTTTCTGCGCTTGTCGCGCTATCATGCCATTTGCATACTGTAAAAATAGTATAATTGTTATTAGCGTCAGAAAATGAGGCAGTTTCGGTTTGATAAACGAATCTTACTTTTTGACTTGTCGTAAATGAAACTCCATAATTTCCATTAGGGCTTTGCTCTGAGTAGTTTGATCCATATATTGGTCTAGCTGTAGTTCCAGCAGGAGATGCGTAAGTTCCATCTCCTAATATACATTTTATAGTTGATCCAGCTACAGTATTGGGCCAACTAGTTACGGCTCCAGTTGAAGTAGTTAAGGAGGGATTGCTCGCATCAAACTGAGCAATTAAGCCGTCTGTAATCGGAGGATTAACATTGTCAGAATTTGCATAAGAAGCGTCTTCTCCAATAAAGAAATCTGTTGTTATTACTTTATCGGTTTTCTTAAATGAATTAGTTTCTGTAATTGAAAGAGGCGTAGTATTGCCGTAAGTCTTCGTTACTGGGTCATAATTAGCAGGAACTTTAACCTTCAGTAGCTTAACATCGTATGATCTTTCTGGTATTTTTGAGAAGTATGCGGCATTAAATTTAGAGGTTACGATTGCAGAATTAGTATATCTGAATGAAGAAGAATAAATTTCAGTAATACTCTCTAAGCTTATAAAAGAAACTCTTGAAGAATAAGTATCTTCTGGACTAATTTTTAATACTGAAATATCCCAACCTAACCAATTTTCATTTTCATTTAATGAAAGGAATTTAGAAGAAGTATCAAAGACAACTTGTTTAGCGTAACCTTGGGTAACTTTTCCTTTTGATTCTATTTCGAATACTTGAGGAAATGAATCTACGTTAACTACTAGATCTTTTGCGTCATTAACTACTTTAACTTTATCTGAAGTCAAAGGAATAGTCGCAGAATTACCGTTGTAGCCTTCTTTATAAATTGGAGATATCCTAATTCTAATTTTAAAATTATGGCGTATTACAGAGCCTACTCCTGCATCTAGCGTCTTTCCATCGGTGAGTTCAACTTCTCTAGTTGAGGGGTCTAATGTAAAATTACCATTAGTTTTATTTGCCGACGTAACTCCTTCTATTTTTAATCCTTTTTCTACAGCTTCTAGGTCTTGATATTTTAAAGCAACATAAAGAGAAGAAACTCTAAAAATAAGAGACATCTTTTTGCACTCTCTATTAAGAATGCGATAGGTCCTTTGATAATCAAGAACATCGTCTTCAGTAGTAGCTAGTTGATTTGGTCCTCTTAATCTTTCTCCTATTGAACGAATATAAGAAACGTTGTCAAACTCTCCTCCTGATGAAGTGCCTACTGGAGTTCCATTTGTTACTTGGATATTTATTTGTTGGAAATTGTATTTGTCTTGGCTATCTAAAAGGGGTGTTTGATTCCACTGCACCGATCTTAAATACTTTGATTCGCCGTCGCTTCCTACCACTGATGGGTATTCATTGTAAGTAACTTTTTTAAAACCTAGGTCTCCAGCTTGACCTGAAAAAAGATATTGCCCCTCAAGCAAACCTCCAATTGGTCCTTCTGATAAAAGATCTTTTACTTTGGCAAATTGATATACATTATAAGCAAGGCCATCGTAGACAAACCCCTCAACATCTTCGTATGCAGAAGTTGGCGCTGGGGCTTGACTTGCTCCGCCTCCGCCGCCAAAGCCTTTTATGTATTTAAAATCTTCGAAGTTATTCATTTTTATATGTAATTAATTGAGTCTTTTACGTCTGTTGCTGTTGATTTAGTACCAAGTTCAACATTATTAACAGATACTTCAACTGTTTGAGATCCTATTTTCATCTTGCCATAACCAATTGGTACAGGGCCACCTTCTCCAAGAATGTTAGAAGGTCCGTCAAATAAGTAGTTTGGTTTACTGCCATCTTCTTGAATCTTTCTAAAATCATCAAATTTTGGAGGAGACATCATTAACAGCGTGATTCCTGTTACGGCCAGCCCAACACCTGCGCCAATTAGTGCGCTAGATAACATGGTTGCACCCAAGCCTCCTTTAACTCCTGCCATGCCAAGGAATGTAACTCCTCCTGCCGCTCCTATGCCTGTAGCAATTAATATAACCCCAAGAACTAAAGCTAATACTCCTTTTGTTGTGCTATTGCCGCCGCCTCCAGCGCCTCTAATGATTGGAACTATGTCTAGAGTTTCCAACTTCTCGTTTATCATTACTAATTCAGAATTAAGAATAGACTCTGGTTTTTCTAGAGAAATATTTTCTGGATTCATTATTTCTCTTTTATTAACGATCACCTTATACTCTACGCTTTTTTCTGCTGCCCCAATTAGATATTTCAATAACTTACCCTTGGACAAAACCTGAATAGCTCGCAATGCTTCCTTTATGGAATTTACTTTTATTTTCCAGTTCTCTCTTCCTACTTGCTCCGCTATTTCTCCGTGTAAGGTAATATTAGTCATAAAGGTTGTGTCTCATTATATAAATTACCCATTTTTTGTGTTGGTTAGAAAGCTTTTCGATAAGAGAGGTCTTATTTCCGGGGTGATGCAAAATCATATCTCCTCCAAGATAAATAGCGCAATGAATTGGGAAATCGAACCTTTTTGTCCTCATTATCAAGACATCATTCTTTTTAAAATTAGAAACTTGTCTAAATCCATTATGTTCAAAGTACCTCTTTAAATAGTCATCTTTTCCTTTTAAAGCTCCTTCTTCGTCTAGAAGTCTTTTACTTGCCGTCTCGTTGTAGTCTTCTTCGGAAACATTATTTTTAAGAACTTCTAATTCTGGACAGAGATGAAGATTTAAATCGTGTGCATAGTAGTCTTTTACTAGCCATAAACAGTCTGCAAAACCTAAAAGAAAAGGTCTTCCTTCGTATTGAATCTTGTAACTATTAGGGGAATAGACATGAAAAGATCCGCTTTGCTTATTGTAAACAACACATGGTAATCCTAGTCTTTCAGACACAATTATATCTGCATCTGAAATATTATCGAAATCGATATGAGAATGATAGTAGCCAGCAACATTAGATTGCCCGTTAACATCCATCATAAACTCAGTAGCAGAGTTGATTAGATTTTCTTTCTTTTGAATCTCTATTCCGTTGTCTGTATATAATAGAAAACCGCATACTTCGTTATTAGAAGTATTAGCATGTTCTATAATCTGATTTTTAAGTTCCTCTGTTAGCATAGCTCTTTATTTCTTGCAAAGCAGTATATTCTTCTTTTTTCTGCGTCTGTTAGTTTTTCAATTACTGATTTTTTATTTCTTGGTTGGTGCAAAATGTAGTTTTGTCCAAGATAGATTCCGAAGTGAGAGGGGTAATTGTCGAAGTATTTAAATACTATTATATCGTGCTTCTTAGCATTTTCTATGTCTTCAATTTTAATAAAGTTTTCTTTTTCGAAGAACTTGTCGAAATTTTGTGAGTCGCAAAACTCTGCAAGTTTGTGCTTTACGAAGTCTTCGTAGTTCTTGTCCCAATCTGCTCCTCTTTCGTAGTGAAAAATTTTAATGCCAAATTCTTGATTATAGTAATTCTCCACTATTGATAAACAATCAGATTCACCAATTACAAAATCTTTATCAATGTATTTATTATAGTAATTTTCTGGAGAGTACTCTTCGAAAGAGTCTTTTTTAAGTATGTAAACTATATTTTTTAGGTTAAGCTTGTGACTTATCTGCTTGTCTAGCTCCGAAAAAGAATTGTCTTGTATACAGTGCGAATGATAAATGCCAATTATTTTGCCATGCATTGTCGCTTTTAGATAATCCATTTGACAGACGACAAATTCGTTTTCTTTGTCTTGAGCAGCGTTTCTACATGAGAAAGCTTCTAATTCGTTTTCCCTATTTAAAAGTAAAAGACCACAGCATTCTTCAGGGTTTTCCTTTAATGCGTGTTTTTTTATTTTTGCTTTTATTTCGTCCGAAACCATTACAATGCTCCTCTATTATAATTAGATACTCCATAGAAGCCGCCGAAAGGTAAAGCGTTTTCTCCAAATCTTGTTTTACAGCCTTTTACGCTTTTAGAACATTGGTCGGCTATCCAATACTGTCCATTTGGAGGAGGCATATCCATAGGAACGTTTGTTTTGGCTACAAAGTAAAAATTAATATTTTTCTTATTAATGAAAACCACATCTCCTTTGTTATAAGGCGTTGATAGTTTCCAAGATTCTATCTTGTTGGTTCCTACGGTCGTGCCAGAAAAGATTGGCATTTTTGAAATTATTTGATCATCTTCTGTAGCGCAAACAGGAGCTTTTGCTCCGCTAGAATCGCTTTTATTTGGTATTGGAGTTATAGTGCCATGAATGTCTTCGTTTAATTTTTCTTGATATTCATAAAGGCATCCTTCTCCTCTATACTGCCAAGGGCAAATATAACTTAGGACTCTTCTCTTGGGAAGTTTAGCTCTGTCTAGATCTATTGCGCTTGATAATTCAAACTGAATACTATTCTTGTTTTCAGAAGATTTTCTATCAAAATAATAAATATCTCTGGGAAATTCGCAGTTAGGATCAGGATCAAACCCTTCTGGTATAACCAATTTATCAGGAGATAGAGCAGACACTCCATCAGCTTGATAAAAATTATTCCTATCAAGGAATTTGGCAAAAGTCCTAATTCTAGTGAACTTAGCGCCAATCAAGTCTCCAAAATTAACCGTTCCTCTAAAGAGGCTAAACACATCAAGCATGTCATCAGAAAAGCTTATTTGAACTTTGGGTTTTGGAAATACGCCTCTTGAAGCTAATTCAAATCCTTCTGTAGCAAGCGGGGCAGGTAGATAAGCATTTCCTTTCCAATAAATAATGTTTCTTCCAAGTTTTAGATTGTTATGGAGACGTATTATTTTATAATTAAAAACTCCATCATCTCCTCCCGGTAATATTATTTGAAAATTCTTAAGATTAACGACGAATTGGGGGTCTGTGTCAAAGCCAATTTCAGTTAAATCAACTTCAAATAAAGAAATAATAGAAGAAGGTTCAAGCGAAAAGAACTCTTTATTTACTTTTAAAGCTGCATCTTTTTGTTGTTGAGTAGCCATAGTATTATGCTGGTACTTCTTCGAACGTAGCTTTTATAGAAAAGTTATTGAAGAATGGATTAGAGGAGCCCCATCTTCTGCAAACGAATAGTTTAGCATCTGTAGAAGCTACAGAATAAGGGGCGGATGGGTAATAGATAAACGCATGTTTCGCTGCTCTTGCGCTTAAAAAATGCAGAATAGCTGTGCATTCATCCAGAGTTAAACCATCAAAGTTTAAATCAAAATTAAGGAGATTGAAGTTAATTTGATCACTTACTCTCTTTTCATAGCCATCTCCATATTTAACTACGCTTACTTTTGGTTCAAAGTTAGCTTGAGTTTGATAAGAAGGCTTCCAGATAAAAAAAGGGTAGTCTTTTTTCACTACTGGATGTTGAAAGAATCCTCCCCAGTAAGCGTCTGAATTAGATATCACGCTAGAATAAACTGGTGGATTATTAGCAGGTACAGCAGCTTTAGCGTAATAATACCGATTATCCGTATATACGATAATATCGTGTTTATTGTATACGCTGGAATTATTCCATGTACTAATGTTAAAAATGGAGCTAGACATACCTTTTACCTTTTACCAACTTATTATTACACTTTTTTGTGTAAATAATAAAATAAGATGGCATTATCTCGACTAAATAAACAGAACTTGGATTTTTACTTGAATCAAAGCCAAGTTCATGGCGTTCAGGATATTCAGGCTTCCTATCAAATGTCAGTTCAACATACCAAATATCTTGGTATGAATAGCAGCTTTTACACTCCAGAAGGAGCAAAGACTGCCTCTTTGTCTGTAACTAGTCTATTAACTACTTCTAATGATTTTCTCGCTTGCACAGGTGAGGCGGGTAACTATGGCTTTATTACCAAGAAGAGTAATCCAAGTTCTAATATACTATTTGGATTTCAAAGCGGTTATTTAAGTTCTTATACTTGTGGGGCTCAAATTGGAGAAGTCCCAACTGTCAGAGCAAATTTTGAAATATATAATGATGCTGGGTCTATAGCTTCTCAAGGAAGCTTCAATCAATCAAGTGCCGTATCTTTAGTAAATTCAAATTCAATAGACATAGGAATCAATGACTTTGTAACAAATAGAGTTAATTCTTTCAACCTTAATATAAACGCTAATAGAAACGCCGCTTATTACCTAGGTTCTTCAACCCCGTTTTCTGTAAGAACAGTTTATCCTCTTGAAGTAAGTTGTGAATTTAACATCGCTCAAGACAGTTACTCTTTACAAAAACTATCAGACTTATCATACAACATAAAAAATATCAGTAATTTTTACATTAAAACTAAAGACTTTAATGGGAATTCGGTAAATTTTGATTTCGGAAGTTCGTTATGTTATTTTATTGATGTTTCCGAAGACTTCTCTGCTAGTGTAAATTCTCCTGTAGGAATAACGGTAAGGTATAGGGGTTATCTGAAATAAGGCAAAAGGATGAAATATTTTAATGAATGCGAGGTCGTGTTTAATTCACGTTTTGGGTCAGGAGTAATTCTGGCTCAGAATACTTCTATTGCTGTAAATCGAAGTATGAATTCTACTTACACCATTGGAAGACAAAACTCTTCTCAAATGGTTAAGACCAAAGCAGACGAGACCAATATAGACTTTACTTATTTTCCAAATATTTCTGACCCTATTTACAAATGTTTTGAATATGTAAAGACAGGAGTATTTACCAATAGTTTCCCAGAGTCTTTTGTTCCTGTTCAAGTTGTTGTGGCTGGCGCAAGTGGTTCTTTTTATCCTTCTAGATTTGCATTAGGGGTAAATCCAAACTCCAAAGTTCAAGCATCTGTTTCGTTTTCTAGTTTTTCTAACTTATCAGGAAGTTTAAATGATAAAGTCGCAAATAATAATCTAAATAGCGGATCTGGAATTGCCCATTCTTGGAACGCTAAAGTTTCAGGAACAGCCGCAGTATATAATGTTTTAGACTTTAGTTACGATCTTTCTATTAGCTGGAATCCCATTTATTCCATTGGGCAACAAAGACCAAGGCAAGTTGATTTATCTGCGGGTCAAGAATCCTTCGACTTTACGATAGAGAATTTTAATTCTAATTTTTCAAATACAGATTTATCAACAGCAGAGAATGCTAAAATAAACATCACGACTTTTGGCGACCAATCAATAATACTTTTAAATACATCAGGAAGTAAAATAGACTCTTCCAATATGTCAATTAATCTTGATGATTTTGCCAAAAATAAAATATCATTAAAAAGGAGTTTCTAAATGTATTTTAATTATAAAAATTGCCCGTTTAAATTAAGTGGTATTGATATCCTCGCCACTAATGTAAACATGTCTCTTGATTCGACAAACTCTCCTGTTTATAATGAAGAGTTCAAGAAAAATTCTTATACATATGCTCCAGAAGATACTGTAGACACTAATTTTTCAATATCTTACTATTTAACTGGAAAAGACTTTGTAAAAGAGTATTTGCTAGGAGGAAATTCTGAGCAAGGTATTTCTGGTAATTTTTGTGGTCTTTATTTTGAAAATGGATATATAACAAATTATTCAATAAAAGGTTCTCCAGATTCATTAGCAAAAGTTGATCTGGAGATTAAAGTTTTTGAAACTCTAAAGGGTTCTTTTTCGGCGGTCACTCCAACTAATCAACCAGAGATTGCTCCTTTAAATTTCTCAAACTTTTATCTCTCTGGTAATTTAGATGGTACTGCCTTTGACTCAAATGGTTATAATTTTACCAGCTTTAGTTACCAATACCAAAGAGAGGTCGAAAAATATAACAAAGAAGGATCTTCGGTTTTTGATCAAAGTGGAAGAGCTTATTTAGGAAAAAGATCTCAGAGCCTTAGTTTTGAAATTGATAATTTTAATTATTCTTTGCCTTATTCAGGCGTTCCTTGCTCTTTTTATGTATCTTTACAAACTGGATCTCAACCTTTAGACACGTTATCTTTTGCAGGAATAGTATCTTCAAAAAGATCTTCGGTTGAGGCTCAAGGATACATCAGATCTGAATTTTCTTTAAGACAAGATTTCTCTCATTTTAAACCACTTATTTCAGACTTCACTCCAAGAGTAATTTTACCGGGAGGAACTGTTACAATAAATGGAAGCAACTTTATAAATGTTAAAAAGATTCTTTTTGGTAATACAGAAGCTTCTTCTTTTAGCGTTGCTTCTACTTCTTCTCTAACCGCTGTTGCTCCTGCTCAATTAAAAGGTGCTGCTCCTATATATATTGAAACAGAAGAAACTAGCTCTTCTTCAATATTTAATTTTAAAACAAGCGTAAATAAAAACGACATAAGACTATCTATAAATTTCGAAGGACTATAATATGCCAAGTTACAATACAGGTTCAATAAATCAAAGAATGCGCGTCACGGGCGCAGGTCTTTATGCCGTTAGTGGCTTGCAACTTCCCGGTGCTGGATTCGTAGACTTCTCATACTATGAAGCTGATCCAGAATACATAGAATTTAATGTTCCAGAAAATATAGTCTTTGGAGAGGCTAGATTTCATTTTATTACAGGAGATACAATTTCATCTCCAATGTATGTCAGTGGAGTACCATTTTTTCCAATCCCAAGATTAGACGCAGTAATTCCTCAAACGCAAGAAGTTGGAGAATTTGTTTCAATCAGCGGTAAATCATTGAGCGGTATTCAATATGTATCATTTAACAACATAACAGGAACAAATATATCTTATCAACCAGACAGTGGTGTCTTATTGGTTAAGGTTCCTAGCGGTTATACGACTGGCCCAATTAGAGTTAGTGGATACAATAATACAGGAATTGTACCTGCGGTTAGTGATTTTAATTTTTATGGTAGAATTTTTATAAGTGGATTTAGCGACAATCTTCCTTATGAAGGGGACTTATTAAGAATTTCTGGTAAGAATTTTAATCTCTCTTATGTAAACGAAGGATATTTCCCTGTAAATTTTACTACTTATGTAGATAGCCAAGCTACTGGTTTTGTTACCGCAAGGTTTACTGGTGTTGGGGATATGATTTCTGGAATTGTCCCTCAAAATGCAAACCAAGGATTTTTGACAATTAACTCAAAAGATAACACAACATTTACTTCTAGAAGTCAAATTACTGTTTTAAAAGCTCCTCAAGTATTTAATGGTTTAAACTTTTATTTAAATTCTGGACAATCAAATGTTGCCATTGGCAAAAATTTCGATTATGCAACAGGAATTATCCTTAGCGGATTAAACTATAGAGAACCAAAAAATATATTAAATAGCGGAGTAAGGAGTTCTGCTGTTGGTTTGTTTGGTAGATCTTTATTATTTAGCGGAAATTCTTATTTACAAGTTCCATCTCCTTCTGGAGGAGATTTTAATTTTGGTGCTGCACCATTCACAATTGAATTTTCAGTTAATCCATTACCATATACAACCGCTCAAAGGGTTGACATGTTCCAAGACATAGGTTGGGATGGAAATGGTTTCTATTTTTATAAAGCTGCTGCGAGTACAAATTGGACTTTCTACGCAAGCAACGCTGCAAAATTTAATATAGCAACTTCTTTAATACCTGCAAATCAATGGACAAAAGTAATAATTTCTAGAACGTCTGCAAACGGAGATACTTTCTACGCTATTAGCGGAAATAATAGGCAGACATTTGCAACAGTCTCGGCAGGTACTCCATATACAATAACAGCAGGTAGTGGATTGTTCATTGGGACTAATAATACAGGCTCTTATGGAGCTTATGGGGTTAATCCATTTTCTGGATATATAGAAGATTTTAGAATTATTAAAGATGCGGGTTTGTATAGCAGCATTGGTCAATTAGTTACTGGTTCTGGATTATTTGATGTTCCAAATACCAAACTATTCCTTCAAGGAAACTATTCTGATTATGATTATAGAGCAGACAGAACTCAAATATCTAAAATAAGAGATATCTCTGGATATGTAGAAGATTATAATTATGGGTTATATAATAAAACTTTCCCAATAACTGCTTTTGTTAAAAATTCTAGCAACACTAGTTTAACTTTCACTGGTACAAATGCAGATGCAGGGTGTTATGATATTACAATAAGAAACACAGGCGGAAGAGATTTCTTATTTAAGAATTTTGAAATTATCAAAGGCTCTCCAGTAATTAAAAACGTATCAACTTTTGAAAATTACATTGGTGGATTTATTGAAGTTCTTGGGCATAATATTTACCCAGAATCTCAGTTCCTGTTTCAGGATACTGGTGATGCTAATTCAATTGTTGAAGCTACTGAAAATGCAAATAGCTATTCTTATCAATCAACATTTAGACCTCAGAAAGATTTAACGATTTCTAGTTCTGTAGCCATAAGCAATAATACTTCTAAATTTGATGACAGGAGTTTCTTGTTCTCTGGAAGCCCCGGTCCATATATAAAGTTTTCTATAACGGGTGAGTATCCAAACGTCCCATTAAGTTATGAAAACACCTTTACAGTTGAGCTAGACTTTAAGCCACTAACTTCTTTCTCTGCCTCCGATAGAAAATTTTTAATAGGAAGCCAAAGCGGTTTAAACGTTTTCGTAACGTCTAATAAGGTAGTAATCTCGGGAATAGATTGGAATGGCTTTAGTCCTAATTTTTCTGGACAAATAAATGCGTCAGATTGGAACCACTTGTCTATTTCAAAGAGTTACATAAATCAAGGAACAATCAGTGGAAAGATTTTATTGAATGGTTCGCCTATAAATTTAAGTGGAAGCGAGTATTCTTTAGATTTCGCAACCTCTAATTTAGATTTCAGTTTAAATAGTGATAAGAGTTTAACTAGCCCAACTTTTGATATTTATATAGGAAGAGATTACGCAAATACTCCTGCTAACTATTGGAGCGGTTACATAGATGAGGTTAGAGTAGTTAGAGAAAATCCTTATCAGTATTCTAATTTTGCGCCAATTAGAAGGGCTAGAAATAATTCAACTACAGAAGTATTAGTTCATGCTAATGCTGGGCTAATTGATGATAATATAAGAAGCTTTGGGTATCTAAGTCTTAATACTCCAAACTTAACATCTCTTAGAAAATCTAATTTAGTATTAGATAATTCTAATTCAAGAATTACAGGAGGCTTTGATAAGATCTTTACGTTCTTAAAGACTCCAACGATAACAGGAATATATCCATCTTTGTTAGAACAAGGTCAGCCAGCTACTGGATATGGAAGCGATATTTATTACGTTGGTTCAATTAATGTTGGAGGTTATAATGTTAGTAATTATACTATCTCTCAAAACGGTTCTGAGTTTGATCAAAAGCTAGTCTTCACAGTTCCTGATTTCGCAGAAAGCGGAAACAGTTTAACAATCAATTCAAATTACTATACTTATACATATCCAAGTGGTTTGCCAATCAAGAGCGGAACTTTAGTTATAGATGGCTTTTCTCCATTAACGGGTGTAGCAAATACTCTGATTACTCTTTCTGGAAAATTTTTAAATACTGTTACTTCTATTGAGCTAGGAAGACAAGATGGTGCGTATAAAGTAATAACAGCTTTTAGAAGACAAAGTATAAGCGGATTAAGCTTTTTTATTCCTCAAGTATACGACATCTCAGATGGCCCAATGGTTGTAAATGGTAGTTCAAGAGTCACTACTACAGATTCTTTAACTTTTGTTAACCCAATAATTTCAAAAATAACCCCCAACTCTGCATATTTTGGAGACTCCATTAGTCTGTCTGGAAGCAATTTAAATGCTCTTGATTTTTATGGCGTTGGATTCAATAATGAAATAATAAAATATCCTCATGTCATTGCTCCTACTTCGACTGGCGCATTAGTGACTGTACCAAGAGACGTAAAGAAAGGTGCTTTTAGATTTTTTAATTCTGGAACTACTGTAGAAATTAAAGGCTTTTCTCCATCTTTTAATCCAAGCACTACCGTTTCTGGATCAAATGCAGATACTTATAGAACAAGAGATGGAATCGTTATCACAGGAATAAACGCTCATAGATTTCAAACTAGAGATTTATACATTAGTGGATTTAATTTGCTAACTAATAAAACGGGCCAGTATTTGATTTCTCAAGCTATGCAAGTTATTGATATATCAACTCTTTCTGGTCTGGCTCAACCTTATACTGGGTATTCTATCTTGTCTGGAAATCTAAATATTGCATCTGACGTTTCTTCTCAAATACCAGATTTAGATCTATTAATAAGTGGCGCAGATATAATCGGCATAGGAACCACTGTAAGTTCTAATAGCTATATTACTTTAGATGGCTATATTGGAAGTGGACAAATCTTCTTCCAGAGAAATAGTTTTGATGCTGATAGAATGTATAAAACAATTACTGTTAAGCCTCCTTCTATATCGATTTCAACATTAAATATTTTAACTGGTACATATAGATCTCTAATTACTTTAACTGGAGAAAATCTTAATTATGTAACAGGAATTAGGTTTGAGGGAGTTGGTACTCTTGCGAGAGGCGCTTCTGGAGTAATTGCTGCATCTTTCCCTTATTTGTCTGGAAATTATAAATCAGGAATTTCAGTAGTCACTGATGCTAGAGATATAAATAGCAGTGTTACTTATAAAGACTATGGCGTGTTAAAGTTTTATCCTCCATCTATGGCAGGAAGGAATTTGCATGGTAAAGACGTAGAAGACATAAGACCAGTTTCTGGAATGTTTTATTTACAAACTTATTTAGGAGAAGAATATCCAGTAACTGGAAACTTTAATTATATTCCTTTTATATCCATCAATGATGCTTACTTAAACAATAGTCTAACTTATAGACTAGATGGAACAACTCAAGTTAGCGGTTGGGATGGCTCTGTTGTTTCTTTTAATGGTGAAGGAGTTAGATTTTTAACAGGCGTTGACTTCTTTTCTCAAGTCGATGGAATAATAGTAGAAAACTATCCAACAGTATTCCAATCTAATAAAAAACAAGCAAAGATAAATTTTTATAATCAACCCGGAGCAAACATTACTGGCTACTCTATTATCAGTGGTGGCGCTGGGTATACTTTTACGCCGGTTAATTTAAGTCTTCAAGATGGTGGCAATGGAGTACCTACAATATATGGCTTAGTTTCGTTCATGCCTCCTTATGTAGGTCAAATTACAGGAGTAAATATAGTTGTTAATCCAATTGGTTATTACCAAGATTTCTGGCAAGGAAGTAATGCTATCGTTCCAAATCCATCTTCTGGTTTCATTTTAAGAAATCCTCCTGCCAATCTTCAGTTCTCTGGAGATAACTTTGCGGCACAAAGTGGAGATGGTTCTAAATATTATGCGTATTATACTGCTTCAACTACATTCCCATTAGATAATGGATTTGTAGTTGGTGAAAAGCTAGACATGAAGCTCTACAATGTCGGAGCGATTTATCAAACTTCAGAACAACCATTCTTAACTATACAAAATCCAAATAACTTTGCTAAAATAGCCGATATTGTATTAACTGGAAATAGTTATGTTGGAGAAAATTCATTCACCATTAGATATGATCAGATATATTCAAATGATGATGCTGATTTTAATGATATGGATTTACAGTTTAAAACCTCAGTCCTTTATCCTACTGGATATAATGGAAAGAGGTTTATGCTCACAACTACAAAGCCATCTAAGAATGGCAGGAATCTAAGAATAGATTTCTCTACAAAGGTTCCCGAAACAGGGGACTATGTAAATCCAAATGATCCAATCGATTCCAAATATTTAAAATTAAGAATCGAAAGTGTAAATTCGGCAGCTTCATTGTTCAAAGGATTAGGAACTACCAGTTCAGTAAATAAAGTTTTTGTTGGATCAGTTGGAGCAGGATCTAGCTCCCCCGGAATTGGAACTTCTTAATTACTTAGCTTTTTGAATTCTTTCAATCAATTCAAAGATTTTAATCTTTGGAATGTCGGCTATTGACATTAAAGAATCTGCATTAGCATAGTTTTCTTTTGTAAGCTTTTCTTTGAGCTTGGCGAAAGAAACGCTTTTCTCTTTCATTACTTTTTCAAGGATGGCATGAGGCTCAAATGCTGCCGAGGACTCAGCAGCAGAGTCATCAACGACGTTATTCTTTGACTTGCCAATTTCGTCTTGACCAACAATGTTGATCTTTAAGAAATTTCGAACACAGCGAATGAAGGCCCTGTTCTCTGCAATTGGACCCAAGAAGTGGCGAGCGAAGTCCTTCGTGTTACCGGGAGAAGCGTCTCCAACAGAAGAGAAAGTAATTGGAGTGCCTTCTGTTTCGTAGTTTGGAACCCAGTCTATCTTGCAAACAGCAACTACATAGTCTGAGCTTGGGGAAGTTACGGTATAATCGACAGAGAAAAATCCTCTAAGTTGAGCAACATATTTAATTCCAGCTAGAAGGATAAGTAGATCTTTATCCTCTAACTTGGTAACATCAGTTTCATTAGTCCTGTCCCTATTTGGAACAAGGAACTCTGGCTTGATCATTTTACGCCAGTTAATAGATCCATCATCATTAAAGTGGTATTCTACACCTTCAATGAGGCCATCAGAAGAACGAACAAGTTTCTTTACAGTATTCACATAGGTATACTATGCGGCAACTGGCGACTTATCAACTCTAAAAATCCAAAAACTCTCTACTTCTTTCCAAAACTCTGGGCAGTCAATGACTGGTTCGGCAAGCTGCTTGGCTTCTATTCCATTTTTTAAAGAGGACTCACTTAAATAAATTTTGCCATTACTGATTATTCTTTTATTTGACTTATAAAAAGAATTAAGAGTGTATTCGATACCAGTTTTATGCTTTAGATTTGTTGGCATTTCTACAATAGATTCTTGATCAAGATATTTAAGCTTCACTTCTTCTAGCTTCTTGTCTTGCAAATAAGTAAACAATTGATAAGAAATATTATTATGAGCTAGAAAATTAGCAAATTCTATTTGGCTATCTTCTTTGATTTCATAGAAAATGCGTCCAATATTCTTTTGATTGTTCAGAATCAATTCGGAATTAATGGGTTTATTAGCAATAATGAAGCACTGACAGACTTGCAATTGTTCATTTAAGAACTTTTCATTATGGTCTAAGTCCATTCTAACGACAATATTGTTAGAATTAAACTGTTTTGGATTTACTATTTGATTAGGAACCATCTCTAATCTCATGTTATTGTATTCAGCGCCGAAGTAGAGGCTTTGAATAGAATTAGAATGAGGGATCTCTAAAAGAGTTAATACATTGTTTGCAATAACCTCTGGCTTGATGCTATTGATTGTCTTTGGGTTCTCTTCAAAAGAAAAAGTTGGCTTGTTTTTCCTCTTTGGTTCAAGAAGAATATGGTCTTTAGGATTGCCAAAGAATGGCTTTACACAGCTTATGTAATTGTTTGAGTAAAGGGCGACAATCTTTTTACCATATCCAGAAGCGATATGAGTGGGAAAACTGTCTGCACCTACATGCAGCAAAGAACTTCTAAGGACGAAAGCTGTCTGATTGATATTCGTAAGTCCAACAAGACTAAGCACTCCAGTGTAGACTTTCTCTTTTTCCTGCCCAAGTTGAATAATTTTTATTCCTTTAGACTCCAAGATGGGCAAAATCAAATTAATGACTTCTTGCCAGTAATCATAAGTTTTTGAAGGCTTTGAGCTTGGGTGAAAAGTAATATACTTATCAGCAGTAACTGGAAAAAATTTTTCGTAGATATATGGCTTCTTAATCTTTACTCCAGAAGCTAGGGAGTATTGCTCTAAAAGGTGCATATTATTTAATATCGAATGCGATCTTATCTTTTCCGTTATGAAGATAGTTAAGCATCTTCTGGGTTCCTATGTGAGGCAAGAAAGCGATTTCAAAATATCCTTGATGATTGCCGTGTCCTTCCAGCCATAGCAAGCTGTCCATTTGAGGGATGTATTCTATGGTCCTGTGGACGAAAGGGTTGCCTTCAAGGATTGAAAAATACTCTTTCTTGGTAGCAAAATATAAATTATGATCAGGATAAGTTTCTTTAATTGATTCAAGAAGAGCGGTGCAAAGATAAATATCTCCAATACTTTCTGGCATTACAAACAATATCCGCTTTCCTTTATCATTAGGATCTAGAAATTCTTCAAAATCAACTTTTCTGTTTTTTTGATTTTCTTGGGCGGCTACTTGACGAAAATAGTTCTCAATATTTTGTCGAGATTCTCCTTCTGCTAATTTTTTAGACCAATGCTTAAAGCCGTCATCGTTTATATCGACTTGAGGCATTTTAAGTATATTGCGATACATGAAGATTAGCCATTCTCCATTTTCTGCAATATTTGGGATAACTGCATTAGGGTCTTTTTCTTCTTCCTTTAAAGAAAAGTCATAAGCTGTAAAAGGAATAGAATCAATATATTTCTCAAAGATCTTTCCAATAACAGGAACAGAATAATTATCTATTGCCCACTTTCTTGCCTTTTGACCAATCTGCCTTTTCTCCGCTTCTGGCATCTTGTAAGCGCGATACAATTGCTTGGCGATAGAAGAGGGATATGTTGAAGCTTTCCTGAACTGAGTCCCGTGTTCTCTATACTCTGACCATTCTAGAGCAATAGATCCAGCATCAGGGTGACACATGTCTTCGCCACAACTATAATTAGTAACTAAAGTTAATAGTTCACAATACTTAGCCTCTTGAATTGGAATTTCTTGCCCACCGCTAGTAAACGGATGGCAATACACATCCATTAGATTATAAATCTCGCATAGCTGTTCCTCAGACACGCCAAAATTTGTATTTGTCGTCGAGCAGCTTTTTTCTGATTTACAGGAAGGACAGCTTAGTTCTTGCCCTTGGAAAGGAGTAATAAAGTAATTTTTACATTTATTGCAAACATAAGTAGTGTGAATATCTTTTCTATCTATTTTATATTCGTCAGCAAGCTTATGAATGTCCCATCCTTCGCCCCAATGAGTATGTAATAGTAGCTTTGCATTTTTAACATCGGGATTATTTTTAACAAAGTCTTTAAATCCTTCTAGAAGATTAGGAACAGACTTGCGAAGTTGATTTCTAAACACGAAACCGACAACGAAAGAATCAGAAAGTCCGAAACGGGATCTTAATTTATTCCTTTTCTCTGAACCTAGATAACTAAATTTAGAGTGGTTTACTGGCCCATGAACAGTTTTGGCATTATTAATACCAATTTTGTGCATTTCGTTTGTAGCAAACTCACTCCAAATCCAGTACTGAGATGATTTTTTAGCTTGATTAATTGCTTCATCATAGATAGGCAAAGAATCAAGAGTCACCCAAAGCAAAGAGGTAATATTTTTATACCAGTGCTTGTTGTAATATTGAGTAAAAGCCCAAGGATCTTGTGCGCCAATCCAAATATCGGGCTTTTCTTCTTTAATTACTTGATCAACATAATAAGAGCCATAAGAAACATCTCTTGCGAGAGTTTGATCTGCATTAATTCTGTTGACCTCGTTTGGATCGGTAGGTACGCTTCCTAAACTCTTCCAAGGAGTTTTAGAAAGAATGGTGGAACCCACTTGAGTTCCCGCACAATAATGGATAATATCATACTTACCCGTGTTGTACAGGTAAGAGATTAGTTCCTTCGCTGCCCTACCGAATCCAGTTTTAGCGAGGCACCAATCCGTTTGAATTACTATCTTTTTCTTTCGCATTAGAATACGAGTTCTTCTGCCTGAGCCTCTGCTTCAGTCTGAGCGGCTGGCTGATTTAGTTGAATTTTATTATACGCTGGCTTCTTTGGCGCTTCTTCTTCTTGAGCCTCCTTTTGTGAAGCAGCGTCGTCTTGAGGATAGAAAGAGTTCCTAATGAACTCCAAAAGGAAAGTCTTGACCATTACGGCTTCTGCAAAAGAAAAGCCAATCAAAAAGCTCACCTTGTTAACGGTATCTCCTTTTTGCTCCTTAGTAGCATTGAAAGAAAAACCAATCTGGGCATTGTCCCTTAGATAAGGACAGAACTTGCCCATAGCATTTGAATTAGGAGCAGTATGATAGAACTTGTATTCTGCATTTCTATCAATTGCGTCTACGATACCTGCGGCTTCTACTGCGTTGAATTTTAGAACAGTAGTCTTCTCTGGGTTCTTTGCGTTCTCACGAAAAGATCCAAGTTTCTTGGCTTCATTCCAAGAGTGCTGCTTGATGAAGTTAACAAACAAAGAGGTTCCCTTTGTTTGAAAAGAACAAGCGGTTCCAGTTACTTTTGCATTTCCCTTATAAAATTGTAGGTTCATTCAGACATTATTTTGCCTGAAAAAAGCCGATTTATCAATTATTTTTTTCGGCTTTTAATTGGGAAAGTTTAGTGTAAACTGTATGGGTTTGGATGGCTACTAATCTGGCGAAAACAGAGTCTCCAAACTTCTGTCCAGTAACGATAACGATATCTTCCTCTTTTGGCATTCTATTATTCAGACTCTGCATATCGTCAATCTTATCGGAAAAGATCATGGTGTTTACAGCGCCAGTTTCGTCTGAGATTTGCATCTTAAAATATCTAGTCTTCTTTTCTCTTGATACTCCAGATTTACACTCTTGGATTACACCAATAAAGCTAACTTCATCTTTCTCAGCAAAATCAGCAATATCTTTTATATAGACAAGATCGTCTTTCTTTGAGATGAAAACTTCTCTTAGTTTATTTCTAACGCTATATCCAATAATAGAATTCTCATAAAACCAATTTGCAAAACTCTCTGACTTGCTATTGATTTCATAGATCTTTTTATAAGGCTCTGCTTTGGCCCTCATTGTCTGGAGTCTTGACTCTTTAATATAAGGCTTGCCTTGCACATCTTTATTGTCCTTCATGTGCATAAGTATCTTTACCAAATCATAGTCAAAGTTTTCTCCAAATAGTTTGGCGTTTACTTTTTCTTTGTTGGTTAGCACGTTCCAAAGCTGCGCTTCATAAACGATCTTGCTTCTTGATTGCTTGAAGTCTCCATCTAAGGCTCCTGCTTGAATAAGAGCGCAGAGAACGCCGATGTTCAGATTAGCTTGAGAAGCCGTTTCAAAGATGTCAAACTTGTTCTTAAACTCTCCTCTGAACTCATTTACCGCCATGATTGTCTTTTCGCTAATGCCTTTAACAGAGAGAAGTCCAAAGCGGATGTTGTCTCCTTCGATGCAAAACTCTTCTTTTGACTTTAATAAATGAGGAGGAAGAAGCTTAATGTTGAAATAAACTAGCTCCTTTTCAATTTTGGATATTTCTCCAATAGGATCAGGTTCATGCTTGCTCATCTTTAACAAAGACAAGAAGAACTGCTGTGGGTATTTGAATTTGAGATAAATAGAGATCGCAGCAAGAGCGGCGTATGCAACTGAGTGTGATTTATTGAACTGATAGTTGGCTGAGTCGTTGGCAATTCGCCAAAGAACTTCGCCAATCTTGGGATCTAGTTTTTGTTGGGAGATCTTATCTTTGATCTTCTGCTCCCACTCTTTCATCTCTTCGACCTTCTTTTTGCCTACGCAGCGTCGAACAATTTCTGCTTCATCAAGTGAGAACCCAACCTTACTGACCATTTTCATCAACTGCTCTTGATACAAGCAAACGCCTCCGGTAACGCCTAAGATGTCATCGAAGAAAGGATGAATGCTTTCATAATGATCGTTATTTGTGTAGTTGGCGTACTTGTCAATGAACTGTAGTGCGCCGGGGCGAGCTAGAGCCAATACACCACTTAACTGCTCAAGATTCTTGGGCTTTACCTTTTGGCATACTTTAAAGTTAGTTTCTGCCTCAATTTGGAACAATCCATGAGGCAGTTTAAAGTCTTGCAACTGTTGATAAATAAAGACATCATTTACATCAATATCCTCATATCTAATTCCAAGAGATTTACAAACGTCGTCTACAACTGACACGCCTCGCAAGCCAAGCAAGTCGAGTTTAATATTATAAGCTGTAACATTATTCATGTCATAGCTTGAGACAGCTTGTTTGTCTGACGAGAGTTCTACAGGACAAGACTCTTCAAGAGGAGAGTGAGCCAACAAAAGACCGGAAGGATGAACTCCTTTGTTTTTATTAAGATTCTGAAGTTTTAAAGCAATCTTATAAACCTCATCATTTTGACTAGCCCATTCAGCGAATTTTTCGCTTTCAGTAACCGCCTCTTCAAGACTCTTAACCTGACCGAATAGCTTAGGGATGTAAGAGGAAACATCATTCATTTCGCTCTCTTGCTTTTCCGCCACCACTTTGCCTGACTCCTTAATGCAAAGCTTAGAGCTTAGAGTATTTAGAGTAAGGATCTTAGAGGTCTTACCTTTAAACTTCTCTTCAAGATAAGCAATTACTTTATAACGATTATAATAACAAATATCAAGATCAACGTCAGGAAATAGAGAGCCATCAAAATACGTTACTCCATCAATGACTGTTTTCTTTGCTCTGGCTTTCGAGATGAAGCGCTCAAAGAATAGTTCGTATTTAATGGGATCAATTTTGGTTACATCAATGAGAAATAAGAGAAGAGAGCCAGCGCAAGACCCTCTTCCCGGTCCAGTTGGAATATTATTCTCTCTGCAATAATTAATAACATCCCAAATAAGGATGATGTAGTCAATAAACTCTAACTCTTGAAGGATTTGTAATTCGTAATTAACACGATCAATGTATCTCTTGTAAAGGTCGCTTCCTTTTTCAAGATTGAGCTTATAAAAGCCTTCTCTCGCTAGACTTCTTAAAAAGTCATAATTAGAAGTCGAATCGGGCAGCTTAAGTCTTGTCTTGTGTCTCTGATCAATTTCAAAGACAGGCATTCTAAGTCCATGAAGCCCAAGGTCGTACTTTTGAAAGTCTTTTGAAAAATTCATACTGCGATTTGGAATTTCAGTTTGTTCCATACTTTAATGTTCAAATGTAAATCGTTAAGTGCGTCGTGAAGAGTTTCGTAATCGTGTTCTATGCTATGGTCTTTTCCAAGACTTGTAAGGTTAGTTTTTACTCCTTTTCGTCTCTCATTAAGAATTCTATATTGATACTCAATGAGTTCCATTTCTTGAGAATAAGGGATTTCGTACTTGATGCCTTTCGCTAGGCAGTTAGTGTCTATAACTTTCTTTATTAAATGCTTCCATTCCATTCCATACATTTCGTAGTAGTCTTTAATAAGATAAATATCAAAGTTTAGTACGTTGTGCCCGATAATATAATCACAATTTTCTAACCATTGAGCTATCGTTTTAATAGCTTCGCTGGAATGTATGGCAATTTTATTATACTTGTACTGGTCGAAGCGAGTAATTTGAGCGGCTTCCTTACTTACGTTAATTGGTTTATCCCATTTAATATAAATATCAGAAGTTTGTAGGATTTCGTTTCCCTTAACTTTGATCATGCCGCATTGCCAAGGGCGATTGTTTACGAAACTAAGACACAGGTTCTCTGTTTCTAAGTCAATAAAAGTATAAACTTTGTCTTTGTCGTAACGAAGAAGATTTTCCATCATATGGAATTCGCCTCCTTCCAGCTTTCAAAACTAAATTCAGTGCTGCACATATGTTCCAAGTTTGGCTTATTAAGAGTCGTTCTATTATTTATGCATCTAAAAGTCAAGTACGCCTTAAAGTCTTCTCTTGTCTTGTAGTAAATACTCTTGCAAGGAACAGTCTCGTACTGATCTGAGCAGAATTTAATTACCTTTTGTTTTACTATTTGATCGAATGGAAGATTGTTGTCTTCAATAAAGAAAGTGGGTTTTGTAAATGTCAACTCTGGGCAGCACAAAGAATAAGACATCGCGTTATTGAATAAAAACGAATCATAGAATGGAACGCACAGTTTTAGACTAGACTCATCCCACTCTTGAGTCAAGGTCTTTTCGTCTATTCTTGGGGTATAATAAAACCCATCTGTCGCAGCGATACTGAATATTTTAATCAGTTTCTTGTATCCATTGCCATTTTTAGCAAAAATTATTATTTTGCTGCATTTCTTTAAAGACTCTTCAGTCTTTTCGTTGATGTCTGGACAAAGCTCCAGTCTAAGACCATAGAAGAATGGAACCTTAATAGAGTTAAAGTTCTTAAACGCATCAAGAAAAGAACTCATGTTCTCCTCCACAAGGAAAACTTGATCTAGTTTATTTTCTTTAACGATATCTACTATAGAAGATGAACCTTCTTTAGAAGAAGAACCGGCTTTATCTAGGGTTAAGATTGATTTGCCAATGCTGTAATGGCTTTTAAAAAGAGGTAATATTTTCATAAATAAGAGTTATTTCCATCTGGGGCAACCTTCGTACTTGAACTTTTTAATGACTTGAGTCTCGTCTTTCTTCGCCGCTTTAGCTTCTTCTGCTGTAAAAAAGCTCTTTACAAAATTATTGTCCTTATCGTAAATAGAGTAGAACCACATCTCATTCTTGAAAGGGCAAACCCAAGTAGCTCCCGCCTGACACAGCCACTTGCTCTTTACATCGTCAGCAGCAAAGTTTTGTTTAGCGTCCTGTTCAGAGAAATTGGTGACTTTATCGTAAACATGTTTAAGATAAACTTCAAATCCAGACAATTCATCATCGGTAAATTTTACCGACTGAACTGGCTCTTTAGGGAATCTAAGAAATACAAATTCTACTTCTGGTTTGTATTCGGGCCAGTAAATTTTAGAAGCGATAGAGTATAACATGGCCTGTACATTGGCTGTCAACTCTTCTCCTTTGAATTTTGCCTTGCTGGACTTGTAATCTCTAATCTTACTTTTCTTTTCTTTCTTATAAAGAATAGGAAGGTCGATGAATCCTCTAGCCTTGTAGCCGTCTCTTTCGATTTTAAATTCGAACTCTGGGTCTTGAATGCTTCCGCCTTTCGGAAAGAAGTCGCTCTTAAGACCGACGAGAATCATTTTATTGATTAATGCTATATCTTCAGGAGTATTGATTCCTTCTCTTGTGGCATGTTTTATTACTAACTTGCCTATTGGAACGCAGGAAAGCGGATCGCCAGAGTCAATAATTTCCTTGTTAATCTTCTTGTGGCGAGGATTAAGAAGCAATTCAAACACTAAGTGGCAAATTGTGCCGCGCTTTGCCCCTGAATTAGATCTCTCAGGAATGTTTAAATGATACTTACAATAATAAGACCATGAACAAGTTTCGAGAGCTTTGATTCTGGATGCAGATAGGTAAACTTCTTTCTTATCCATTGAATTCCTTCATATATAAGTCTATCTCATTTTTGCCCATTAATCCAAAATCTTTTTTGGGAGGCAGCTTTATCTTCACTTGGTTTTCATCGAAGAACATCAAGAGTTTGGAGCGAGCCTTTTTCGCAGCTTCATTACCAGCAGAATTATTAAAAGAATCATTATTAAAGGCCACAATAACTTGTTCAACAGAACTCTCTAACAGGAATTTTATTATTTTAGGAGAGATGGCTAATCCAAAAGTTACGATTACGTTCTTGTAGCCAGCTTGCCACAAAGCGAGCATGTCACCAATACTCTCAATGAGGAATACTTTTTTACTTTCGGCAATAGAGTTTTTGCTAAAGAAAGCTGGGTAAACCCACTCTTTCTTGGTTCCAAGGTGTTTCCATTTTATAAAATCAGATCTATTTGAATCAACTAGTGACCTGCCGCTAAATCCGACAATTTTGCCAGAAGGATTATAAATAGGAAAAACATAACGGTTAATCATATTCCCTTTCTTGGCTATGCCGCCTTTAAACTCGGATACGATTTCTTCTTTGACTCCTCTCTTGAACCAATAAGAGTGATCTCTTGTAAGCCCATCAAGCATCGACTCATTGTAAATCTTTACTTGATTAATAATTGTTTTCTCTGGATTGGTTACAATTCCTGTGAAGTTGAACCGTTCAGCGAGCATCTTATCTGCATAAGACAGATCGTTTAGATTAAGCGTGATTTGAACTAATTCGCTTAGCTTACCCCCTTTACAGAGTTTGTAGTCATACCAATAGCCAGTATTTTTATTTATGGCTAAGACCGTATCATTATCAGAAGCTCTATAAATTGGCTTAGTTCTATACCAACCGCCAAAGTCTTTAAGATTTTGATAACCGATGTTATTAAGTATTTCTTTTATGTCGCTCATAGCAAAGTGCCATCATTGGGATTAGCGTCATTCAACGAGAATGTCTGACGCTCTCTCTCAATAATATCTCCCAAGGAACCTCTCTCTTCTACACTGAAATTATTAATCTGAAAGTTGATAAAGTTTTGAACATAACGTTCATCACCATGTTCATTTCTTCTTCTAAGAAGATCTTGATGTCCAGCAGCATCTTTGCCTTGGAATCGGCTCTTCAAAGTTATCAACTTATGAGTCCCGAAGTCTGGGGTATCGCGCTCTATTTCGTCAAGAGTTTTTCTTCGGAAAATTGCGACATAGCTTGAAAACCATTGAAGTCGATCAGATAGGGCGATTGCAGAGCTATCGTCTGTTACATCTCCAGCATTTCTGTTGAAATTTTCGCCAGACCTATTCATTTGCATTGCAGTGAATAGGGGAGCATTAATTTCTTCTGAGATCTTTTTAAGTTTATCGATCTTTTCGCCAATCGCTTGATGCTCTGCCCAGTTTTGACCTACCTTTTCTCCGGTGAGCTTAACGTAATCATAGCAAATAAGGGCAGGATTACCTCTTCCAACCTTGCTATAATACCACCTACGAATAAAAGAAACAATCTCATCAATTCCTTTATTGCCAACACAATGATGAGTGTAATTATATTTACTGAACTCTTTTAGGAATCCTCTGACTTTAGTAACCATCTCAGGGTTCTTGCGCCAGTTTCCTGTGTCAATATACCAGAAAGGAACCCCAGTCTTTGCTGCCGCAATACGGAGTTTAACGTCTTGCGAGAACATTTCAGTATCAAGATAAAGAACACTAACTTTCTTGTTCTTTAAATAAGCTCCAAGAGACATCTCAACCAAGAATGAGCTTTTTCCTTGACCGGGGCGGCTAACGATTGCGTAAACGTTACCATTCCTCAGGCCTCCATAGAGTCTTGCAAACTCTGGATAATGTAAATCTATACCTGCTTCATCTTGAGGATTATTGCCTTTTTCTTCAATGAACGCTTCTATGTCATCGAATATGTTTCTGATTTCTTCAGTAGCATCAAAAGAATTAATCTTTTCGCCATATATAGAGTCTACTTCAGCTATGATTTGATTGGCATTCTTTTCAGGATTGGTAGAAACGGTTTCTATTATCCTTTGCGCCATGCCTTTTATATCGCGGCGAATAGAAAACTGCTTTAACTCTTTAGCGTATTTAATAGCAGAATCTTTATTTGAAACAGCTAAAGAAAGACAGTCGATATAATCGTATATGTCAAGATCTTCTTGAAACGAAATGCCAAGATTCTGAATTTTCTGAGCCAGAATAACTTTATCTATTTTTTCTTTAGCATTGCAGATCTGGCGAATTATTGAGTAAATAGTACCATTTACATCATTTGTAAAATCAATCTCTGATATAAAGTGATCTATATCATAGAAGGATTCTGAGTTTTTAATGAGCGAACCAAGCAAGGATTGCTCTACCTTAATAGAGGAAAGTTTCATTTAACTAAAAAAAGAATTATTTACTAGCGGGACCATCTTCGTCTTCACCGTCTTCGTCTTCTTGATCAGAAGCGATAATGTTATGAATTGTATTTTCTAAATTGATTTGTTCAACAGCGCTAAGCCAATTATTAATATAATAATGCATAGCCATTGCGTTCTGTGCATTATCGAATTTAGACCTTACTTCTGGCATTCCCTTTTTGTCAAAGGTAAACAATAGAAACCCTCCCTGCGAGCATTCATCTATTTGTGATAGAATGCTTTCTGGAAAATGGAATTCTTTATTTTTTGCCACAGAGTATATTACACTAACGATATATTGAATGTATGATTTATATAGTCATAACTCAATTTATTTAAATCAGATGTCTCTAATTCTATTAGTTGAAATCCATTCTTTTCTAACCACACAGACTTCTTGTAATCTCTTTTTATAGAGTTAAGATAATTAAGCCTTGAGTTATTGTGAAAGAATTTATTAAAAGAAGAGTGTTGATCGCCATTAACCTCTACCGCTATTTTGCGGGAAGCATTAATAAAGTCAACTTTCATTCTGCTGCCAAAGACTGGGAACTCTTCGTAGCAAACATGAGTCTTCCAAAACGGTTTCAGGAATTGCTTCACCTGAAACTGAATCTTAGAACGAGACTGTTTATCCCAATCTATTAAAAATTGAGAAACATTTTTGTTAACTATTCTGCCGGTTACAGAATATAACTTCATTTTGATTGAACAGCTTTCAGCTTACCAAAGAGATACTTGGTGGCCTGTTCATTTTCTTCAAGCCATTTTCTGAAGTTTTCTCTTCCTTGGTGCTGTTTGGGCATTTCAATTTCAACAGTCTTAAGCTCTTCAATCAAAGAGTCGTCAACGGTAATCCAAGCTCCCTTTGCAACAACAAGATCCCACATGAGCAAGCAATCAAGAATCTCATATTCAACCCAGATGCCAGAAGGCTTCTTTCCAAATTTAATAGGATACTGAATAATATTTTTGCGAGTTGCTTCGCTGGTAGACTTTTGAATCATTACCTTGGAATATTTTCCAATCGATTTAGTCTTGCCATCATTCATCTTTCCTGATGGGTTGTCAAGGATGTAGTCTCCCATTGCGGTTGGGCTGTACTCTAGGATAAAGTCAGCCCAATGCAAGAGCGCATTTCCTCCGCTGAACATTCCGCCTCTGGGAGCATTCTTAGCATAAGGATCGATTTTAATTTCAGAAGTGATTTGACTAATAGCGATCATTAGATGCCCGTGCTTGAACATTCCAATGCTTAGTGATTGCAATAACTTCTTACTAATTACTTGAGTTCCAGCAACCTTGCTTGCGTCTGCTGGGCTTGTGTCTTTGTCTCTCTTTAAGATAAGACCATCCATTGAATCAATCACGAAGCAATAACGATGATCTTCTTGATTATTAAGGACAAGATCTTTAATAACATCAATTACTAAATCGTATACATTTGATTCAAGAATGAAAACTGACCCGTCAGTCCATTCTGAGGCATCGGTGACGAACTTCATTCCGCAGCGTTCTCTGTTCTCTTTAGAAAGACGACCCTCTGCCAAGACCCAGACTACTCTGCTTTTTGGAATCTCAGAAAGGAAGTTCCTACAAATCTCCAACGCTTGAGGAGTTTTGCCTTCATTGTTTGGTCCGCAAAGACGAATAAGAGAAGGGGTAATTCCGCCACCTACTGCTGCGTCTAAGAGTAGGCTTCCCGTAGAAATCTTCCAGCTTACTGCTTCTTCGAAATTAAAATGATCATCTTTATGATCTTTATTGTTTAGAATAGCTTGGAGTCTGCTTGAGGCTCCAACTGCTGAGATTTTTTCTTCAGGTTGCTGTGTTTTCGGGGGTCGGGCCATAATTAAGAAATTCTTTTAAAGTTCTGGGCTTTTTGACGATGTGAATGTCTTCGCCCACTTTGCTGTTCTCTTCATTATAGCTGATTGCAGTCTTTGAGTCAAAGCTTTCTTTGAGCTTTTCTTTCGACCGCTTCAAGTCCTTTTGCTGAAGAAAAAGTGAGTATCTTTCTTTTAAAGTCTCTAGAATTTCTTTATTCTGTAAGAAAGCAAGATTAGAAACTAAAGGGTAAGGCTCTACCCATTCCCAAAACCCATGTTCTGGAAATTTTTTTAAAAGCCTAGTGGCGACTTTCATGTCCCTAGGCCAATTTTGCTCTTCTTTTCTTACGAATTTTTCTACAATGGTTTGTTGAATTGACATTAAAATTGATTAAGATCAGATGCTACCATGTCTTTTACTAATTGATGAAAAGAGTACTTTGGATTCCAGTCTAATTCTTTGCGAGCCTTGGAAGAGTCTCCAAGAAGTAGTTCTACCTCTGCTGGACGGAAAAATTTTGGATCTATTCGAATCAAAACAGAAGACGCTGCATCGTTGCGTATGGCATATTCAGTTGATAAAGAATATTCTTCATTTGTTCCTTGTCCATGCCAAAAACCTTCTATACCAACTTCTTTAAATGCTAGTTCAATAAATTCTCTAATAGTATGAGTTTCATTGCTTGATAAAACGTATTCATTTGGTTTTTCTTGATTGAGCATTTTCCAGACTCCATCTACGAAATCAATTGCGTGACTCCAGTCTCTTTTTGCATCAACATTTCCCAAACAAATAGGATCAAAAGATTCTCCTCTTTTAATAGCCTTTATTATTCTGGCTACTCCTTTAGTAATTTTTCGAGTAACAAACTCTTCTCCTCTTCTTGGTGATTCATGATTAAAAAGATAACCTTGAATTGCAAAAAGATTATAAGATTCACGATATACTTTAACTAAATGCCTTGCCGCAGCTTTTGCCGCTCCATAGGGAGACCTTGGAGAAAGAGGATGTTTCTCATCTTGAGGCGCATATTTTACGTCTCCAAACTCTTCAGAGCTTCCAGCGTTATAAAATCGACAACTTGGAGAGTACTTACGCACGGCTTCAAGACATCTTAGCACACCCATAGCTCCAGCGTCAAATGTTTGTTCAGGAATTTGCCAGCTTGAACCAACAAAAGATTGCGCGGCGAAATTAATAAAATAATCAGGTTTAATTTCTCTAACAGCATTGTCAATTGATTGAGAATCAGAAAGATCAAAAGTGACAAGCTTAAATCGACTATTACAAAGATGCTTAGAAAAATTAGAATAGTTAGGCTTAGACAGTCTTCTCACTGCGCCAAATATATTAAAGTTAGTATTTGCAATAAGGTGATCAACCATGTAAGACCCATCTTGCCCAGTAATTCCTGTGATAATTACATTTTTCATTATTCTGTATGTATTATAGGTTGGGGAATATTATTTTTTACAAAAAAGCTTTTGTCTATTTCTAGTTTGTTAGTTTCGTAATTCCATTTGTAAGAGCAATGACCAAAGTGTTTGTTTTGGTATTCTACTTTTAATTTTCCATTTGAATGCAGCCAAGTCATGTGTCTGACATGAGCATAATGTTTTGGAATGTTTTGATTTACTAAATATTTATAGTTAAGCTCATCTCTTCCATTACTGTAAATAATATCATTATCCCAGTAAAACTTAACAAGCTTTAGCCCTCTAGAGTTAAAGAAAATTCTTGGTGGACAAAAGTCGTCTATCCATTGCTTGCCATCTAAGATGTAGTTTTTAAAATTAATACTATACCACTGATTAAACTTATCATTAGATATATAAGAGATTATTGCTTTTATTTCTTTTACAGAATAGTATTCGTCGCTAAGATCTAATAGCCAAACGCAGTCAACATTGTCGGATAATAGGGGAAATAAAGCTAAATTTCTAGCATCAGATTCAACAAGAGCTTCATTGGGGGCATTGAAATGCTGAATCAAGCCTCTGTTCTTTAAATCATTAAAATATGATACAGTCTTTGAATTGTCAATGCTTATATTTAAATCTTTGTATTCTTTAAACATGCACGAAACAAAAGAAAAGATAATCTCGCATTCTTTTGCTGCTTCAAACCAAGGTGCTAGTCTATTCTGCAAATCATCGATGCAGTTATGGCCGCATCCTAAAATACCAATTTTCATAGTAGATTTAATATATTTTGCGCGATTGTCGTTTTGTTAAATGTTTTAGAATATTTTTTCCCAAAAGAAAGAGCTATTTTTTGATAATTGTTATAGTCTTGATTAATTGAACTAATTTTTTGAGCTATTTTTTCTTGGTTTGGCTCGGTTAAAAATTCTTCAGGAATAAATTCGCTTGCCGTTGTCATGTCTAAACATGTGATTGGAATGCATCCGCAGATTAAAGATTCTATCATTGGAAGACAAAGCCCTTCATTGTAAGAAGTGGCTAAATAAAATTTTGTAATATTATAATTATAATTTAATTTTTCATCAGAAACTATTCCGTGTCCTTTAATTATTGGGTGTCTTATAACAAGACTGTCTGAACCAAAAATATCAATTTCTTTATTAAAAATATTGATTGAATTTACTGCTAAAGCAAATCTTTTATTTGGATCTGCTAGTCTTCCAACCGCCATAAAAAATTTTTCTTTTCTTAAATTTAAAAAAGAAACGTCTTTTACTGGATTGTATATTATATAAGAATTAAGCCCAATATATTTTTTAATTGAAAGAGAGGTTGTTTTGCTGATTGAGGTTATTATGTCTGCTTTTTGAAGCTTTGGCTTTATTGTATTAATTATTGTATTTATCTCTTTAAGATGAAATGGTATATCCAAAACATTCAATATTAAAATACCGCCATTTTCTTCTTTATACTTTATTGCTTCATCATATCCAGAAGGATCATTAGAGTATATAAGGTCAGCTTTGTTTTTAGAACATTCGTGTCCTAAAAGTTTCCAACCTTCCATTATTCTTGGTAATTGTCCCAAAAAATGTTCTGCACCAAAACTAGCAATTTTCATTTATTATTGTATAGTGTTGCAAATTATAAGTCCTTTATAGTTGTGTCTATAAAAAGCCATTTCATGTTCGTGCCCTTGCCATTTATAAAGAGTAACATTTGGGAATATGCTCCTCGCTAAAGAGCCCTTTGTGTGGAAATCATCACATAGAACTTTTTGAGAATTTAAATTAATTTTAGATAATTGATTTACCATGTCTTCAGGGTCGTCTCCTCCATCTAAATAAATAAGATCGTATTTTTCATTTATCAAAAGACCTCCATCTCCTAATACAAATTTTATATCTACATCAGAGATTAGATTTTCAAACAAAGTTTTACAATTAGAAAGAGCTATTTCGCTAATATCGCAGATGGTTAAAGACCCGCCATTCTTTTTTATATAGTTATAATAATGAAAAGAACTCCATCCATCTGCCATTCTTGAATATGAGTCTAAACTTCTCGCCGCTCCAATTTCTAAAACTGAAATAGGTTTACTAGAAAAAGAGTTTAATACATCTTGAAATATTAAATCTCTATTCCCTTTGGAATTTAAAAAATGATTGAGATATTGGTTCATTTATTTATTTTTTTTTATAAAAACGCAGCTATTTCCATCTTTGCCGATTTTCCTTGAGCCTTCTGTCTCAAATAAGAATTCCCAATGTTCAAGTTTTTTATCGCTAGTGTTCAGCAATCCTAAATCGTAAACAGCTTTCCTGACATTAATATACTCATTACAGTGCCCTTGCCAATCTGTACCTTGTTCAGGTTCTCCTGCGTCATGAAAAAATACAATGCCGTCTTTCTTTATTTTTGATTGTACTGCTTTAAAATCTGCGATTACACATGGTGCGCCATGACAGCCATCGATGAAACATATATCTATAGATTCATCTTTTAAATTAGAAATCCATTTTCTTGGTTCGCTTTCAAGCCATAATGACGCTTTTGAAAAATCGTCAAATCTAGACATGCTTTTGTTGCCATTTATAAAAATAGAAAGAGGATGATTGAATTTTTGAATTTCATTCCAATCTAGACTCCATCCGTTTGGTAAATCAAGTCCGTATACTTGCCAATTATTATGCTTTACATTTTCTGAAATAATTTCATAAATAGACTTCATAGAAACTGTGCCAGCAGCGCCAATTTCTAGATATTTAAATTCTTTATCTTCTGTTTTAGAAAGATATGTCGATATGGTATTTTCTATGTCGGATTCATTTCCGCCCATTCGTATTCCAAATTTTCTCATATTATTTAGGTAGACAAACTGCAAATCCGGTATCTATATCGAACTTATAAATATCAAACTTTTTTTCTAGAAGTTGATTGATTTGATTCTCATATTTAGCGAGATGACTTAATCCAATATCGTCAAGACATTTTGCTTCGTAATTTCTCTTTTCATAAATTCTAATATCATCGATAATGATAATATCTTTTTTATTCGCCCGATGCTTTAGAATCGCTTCTATTTCTTGTTCTAGCGGCAGTCTTACAGAAATGTTTTTTTCATGCTCATAAGAAAATCCGCTTGTTTCTCCCGGAAAATGAGCGTCTAACCAAAAAATGCAAGATTTGTGAGCGTCGATAAGGGGTAAAGCGTTGTCCAAAATCTCAGCACTGTTTCCTTTAAAAATATGAATTTTACTAGTTTTTGATAATCCCTCAGAATAAGAATTCTTAAATCTAACTATCGCATTCTCATCTATTTCTGTAGAAATTAAAATATCAAAATTAAAAGCAGAAGCGTATACAAGACCACTTCCACTTCCAAGGCCCGTTTCAAAAAACGCTGTTGCGTTTATTTTAGATTTAAAAAATCCTAGATTAAATGTTTGTAAATTACCCATATTATAAATTTTTGAATTTTTCTTCTATTTGATCTATTGTAATATCGTTAACATTATTTTCGCTTAAATAAATGCTATTTGGATTAACTGGTTGAATGTTTTTGACGTATTCTTTTCCATAAAACTCATAAGAATATAATCCAATAGTCGGTTTAGAATAAGCTGAGAGTATCCAAGTCATTCCGGTATCAGTTCCTATATAAAATTTACTAGAAAGACCAATTTTAATAGATTCAAAAAAAGAACAATCAATTTTTATTGCTCCTTCTAAATGTGGCTCATCTTTTCCTCCTAGTTGTATAATATCATATCCATTAGCTTTTATTAAGTCAACAATTTTTTGAGCATTACTAATAGAAAGTTTTTTTCTATTATTTGGATTATAAAATCCAGCAAATGGAGCAAAGGATATTAGTTTATCGTTTTTCTGTACGTCGAACCATTTATTTAAAATACATTGTTCTCCATTTGGGAACCTTTCTCCATAGTAACCATTCATGAAAGCGCATTCTTCTGTTTGATGAGACCTTAGATACCATCTGTCGATAGTATGCGAAGACATTGGGTGATTAATTATTGAGTTTTTGTATTTTTTTATAGTTAGCGCATCTTTTTCATTGGGCCAATTATCGTATTGATCCCAAATAACTAAAGAATCAATATAAGGATTATTAAAAAAAATAGGAGCTATCTCAGAGTATTTTTTATTAATAGACATGATAAGAAAATCATTTGGATACAATTCTTTTATCTTTTTAAAAGCAACCGTATTCATACAAAGATCTCCAAATTGCCCTTGATTTCCTAATATTCTTTTATTCATTATTTTAAAATCCAACTAGAAGCAGTAGTATAAATTTTTATATTCTTCTTTTCTGCGAAATCTATTACAGCTTTTCTGACTCCCTCTCCATGCCAATCGTGTCCGCACAAAAGGCCGTTATATTTCATTTTTGGAAACCATGCATTTAAATCTTTGGTGACGTTTCCATATGAATGTCCAGCGTCTATAAAACAAAAATGCACAGATCCATCTTTGAAATAATCAGCAGCTTCATAGCTTTTTGAAACAATAACAGAATGCATGTCGTTATTTTTTTTAGTTAAGTGAAGATAATTAAAATATTCAACCAGCATGCATCTTGGGCCATTTTTTCTAATCCATTCGTTTGGAGTGATTCCGTTTCCCATTATTTTGTCCATTTCGTGATGATACTTTTCTGCTTCATCATCGTCTTTACACATTAAATCTATATCAAAATAATCAACAGTTATATACTTTAATTTTTTATTAGTTTTTTTACCTTTATCGATCAAAGAATGCATGGACTCTCCCACAAAAGACCCAACTTCCACTAAAAAGTCTCCATCTAAAGCGGAGTCCACCGCCATTTGTTGAATGTCATGAAAATCATGATCTGGATTATTTATTCCTTTTTCAAACCACATATATTTAATTATTTGTTTTTGTTTATGAAATTATTGTATTCTTTTTGCCACCCAATGTGTTCGACGATACCGTTGTCAGTGAAGCTAAAAATATCTTCTTGATTTAATAAATATTTTGCGGCTAATTCATAAGCCATTTCTACATGAGGGTGAATTTGTTTAAAATTTTTAAGAACAAAATTAGAAATATAAATCATATCTCTAGATCTAAGCATTGCTGGATTAAAGCTCCATTCTCGTTTAACTGAATAAAATCCGTCTTTCTTTTCCGCAGAAAGCCTTTGTACAATGTCTGGCTGATCTACTCTTGAATATCTATGATACACAAGATTAGGATTATTTTCAAGAATGTAGATAGAATTATCAAATAAAGAATCTAGTTTGTCAGTGTGAAATATCCAATCATTTTCTAAATGAAAAGTAAATTGACTCTTTTTAATCATTGGATGGTTATAGCACTTAGCCATGTCTTTGGCTAAACCTAAGTATTGGCTTTCATGATCGCTTTCCCAATATTCTGTAGTTTGAATAACTTCGAACCCTAAAGATTTAAAAAACTCTGCCTTTTCAAGGGCTATTTTTTCATCTCCGGGGATTATTTTTATATGTGCTAATTTATCGACTTTACTAACTAGCTGAGACTTTTTAAACAAATCTTTTAAAGTAACTATGTCTACCTCAGTTAAACCATAGTGCTGTTTTGTGCTTGTTAAAAAAACGATATTAAACATAATTATATTTTTAGTTCGTGTTTCTTTGTTTCTATTTTTGAAAAATCGGTTTTTGTATTTATTTCTCTTCCTGCTCTATTGGACCAAACTGGTTGCCAGAATTCATTTTGTTTAATTCTTTGTTCCTTGTCTACTGCCCAGTAATGGAATACATAAGGAGTTTGGCCTTCTCTAAGACTTTCAATTGAATTATCAAACATTAAAGTCTTAACAAGATTTCCAGAAGCATCTATTAACTCACAAGTGTCACTTTTGTCTGTATCTATTTTACCGTCTTGTTTCTTGGCAAAATTTACAATGCCGCGATACAACCCATCTTTGTGCATGTACCATTTATAACCTATATCTTTATAATGATAAATATCACCACATAGATTAATGCTTGGAATTAAATAGGCAGAAGCTTCTGCTTGAGAAAGCAAGTAGTTTGCCGCTTTGCGCCATAAATCTTTTTGATGCAAAGGAAACCTCTCATCTATATCACACGATATTTTAATATTTCCTGATGTATGCTGGAGAGCGAAATTCTTGATTTTACCATCAAAAGCTAAGTCAGAGTAGTCGAAAGAACATTGACAAAGAATAACGTTAACAATGTTTTTATCTTTTAGAAATTTACTGACGATTTCAAACGTGCCGTCTTCTGACTTATTAATAGCAAGCACAACCTCATCCATAAACTGAGAGTAGTTTAGTATAGAGTTTTGCCAGTCGAATCCCATCTTAATGAGATTAAACGCAGAAGAGTAAGAAGAAAATTTCATGTTAGAATAAAATTGTTTTGTTTTATACTTTCTAAAGATTCTTTAAGTATATGTTTCCTATAAAATTTTTTAAGGATATCTTCTGCGTTGATGAATTCTTTAAACTTGATATCTTTCATCCCTTCGTTTTTTGCGTAATTCAAAAAAGATTCTGGTGTAAAATCTAAGCCTATTGAGTTGCAATATAATCTGAAATTCACTCGACTAGTTTCCGCTTTCCAAAACCCTTCTTGATCATTTTCTCTACCTAAAAGAAGATGATTGCTTCTGCCGTATATATAATAGTATTTAAAATGATGATCGATATAATAAGAATCATCTCTTTCTGGGTCTCCTTTTTCTTCTTTTTGTCTCCAAGTATGTTCTTTTTTATTTTCATCAAAATAGTGACTTAAATCTATCGCTTTACTTCTCGCTCCAATTAAGCCCCAATGAGGAGAAGAATTAAAATGCATATCATCATAATATTCAAAAGCAAATCCTTTGTTGTAGTTATACATTGATCGGATGCCTGATAGTTTTGCTCTAGAAATTAGATCTTTAATGTTAGAAACCCATTCAGTATTAAATCTTTCTCTAGAATCTCTAATGACAAACCAGTCGCCAATTTTCATTGGCCCTTGGCGTAAGAATTCGTTCATTTGAAGGTCGTGATCATTGGTCCATTTGCGATAAATGATTTGACCGCAACCTTTTCTCTCTTCTAAAAGTTCCTTCGTTCCGTCTGTAGATCCCGCATCAACAAAAATCAAGCCATCGAAAATTTGATAGCAATTTTTAGTTAATTCATCTATATTTTTAAGCTGATTTTGTGTTATCCCACAAAGATACACCTTCATGCATTCATTATATCAATTCACGAAGAATCTTTACAACATAAAAAAAATTTTTTATGAGATTTTGGAATTGTGCGCTTAATCCAAGTGTTTTTAAGTATGCCTATCAAATACTATTTACTTCTTTCAATGATATTGTCAAGTTTTGCTTCTATTTTATCAAATCTAGCATTAATGTGTTCTGAGAATTTATTGAGGTCTTCTTTATTAACGTACTCTTTAGGAAGAGATACTTCTATTGTATGAATTTTATTTTCAAGAGCAGATATTTTATCTTCTTGTTTATCTATTGCATCAAAGTTTCTTTTAAATACCCAAGCAGCCAAGAAACTAAGAATAGATAATGCTATATTAAATAAAGTTTGCCAGTCCATAGCTGTTCCTGTTGGTGGGTTCATATTAGTTATTTGATGTAAGTTTTAATAATTATAATAAAAAAGCGACTCTCTGGTAACAGAAAGTCGCTATGATTCAGCGCACTGCGTTTTTCCCGCTGTTTTGCTTTTGTTTCGTTGCTATTCTTTTGGAAAAATCGACCTCAATGTGCATACAATATTCTACACCTTAGAAATACTGTATGAACAAAAAAGGTTGAAAATTTTAAAGACTAGCTGGCTCGCATTTTCCGCCAGCACAAGCAGCTTCTTGGGTATGACTTGTTTCGTCTTCGTCCTCAATAAGCTTAGTAAAGTCAACGCGAGACCATTCTTCCTGAAGCTTCTTGAACTTAGCTTCATCTTCAGGCGTTACAATAGCTTCCATTGGAGCTTGCTGGTAGATCTTGTCTCCAGAATAAGGCAATAAAGAAACAGCAGTAAAATACTCTTGATTCTTGTAAAGGTATTCCGTAACGGTCTTCCATTCGTCGTCTTTAACGATAACAGTGCAGCTAACCGAATGGTTTAAGGGTTTCTTGTTGGCTTCAGTTGTACCGCAGTTTACCCAATTGGTTTGAGTCAACTTAATAAGTTCCAAATGTTCGATGGCGTTAAGTTCAGATTTAATCTTAACATTCTCACTTACTTCAATAGGGAATGAGATGACATCATCTACCTTGTTTGCGCTCCAAACACTCTCTTCGCAAGCGTGTTCGTTAAACATCTTAAAGAACTTATAGACGTTATCTTCCTTATTGACCTGAATTCGGCGGAAGTACTTACGAGCGTGATGTGGGTGAATTCCAGAAGCAGCAGACAATACAATTGAATTAGTGCCTTCTGGCTTGATGCAGGTTACTCTAGAAGCCTGATTAATACCAATCTTCTTGGCCCATTCGATATTAGTATTAACTGATACCTTGGCAGCTTCTCTTTGATATTCTGGATTGAAAAGAACTTCTGGATTGTCCATCATTCCCGTAATAGAAACACCAAGCAAAGCCTCTTGCTCTGTTAGCTCCTCTGAAGTATGACCAAGATAAGGGAATGTGGTATAGGCAGCTTGCAGCGTACCTATCAAAGAAGCAGCCCAAGAAGCATTTTTAAAATCTTCTAGAGACTCAACTTTCGCTCCATTAATAGAAGTGAGGTTACAGAATTGGAATCCACAACGCCCATCTTTAGTGATAGGAATAAAAGAAATCTCAAAGCAAGGATTCAAAAGCTGATTCTCGTCAACAACGTACAAGAATCCCGGCTCGCCAAACTCTTTGGTCTTATTGATAAGAGTTTCAAACTCTTCATAAGAAGTCTTACCGCGAATAATAATGGCAGAATTGTTTGATCTAGCTCTCTGAGGATTATCAAGGAACCAATTTCCAGTCTTGGCATTCATCATGTCCTTGTCCTGAGCGTCAAAGATAACGCTGCAAGCAGAACGGCGAATGCCACCTGACAACACTGCATCAGCGCAATGCATCAAAATATCATAAGCGTTAACAGTCTTTAGGCGAATTTGATTGCCGTCTTCAATGATGGTATCAAGGAGCAGTTTAACCTTGAAGTGACAATTCTTAAGACCCTTGTAGCCGGGAGCCTTGCCGCCGCCAGTCTTGAGCTTCGCGCCCTTTGGGCGAATTTTGCTATAATCAAATACAATCTTACGACCAGAGTAAGCAGTGTTCTTGAAATAGCAGTTTAATAGGGCTTCGATTGAATCGCCCCAGCCTTCAATGCTATCATTTACGGTATAAGTAATTACCGTTCCCGTCTTGTCTTTAGCGTTAACGAGATCAGGAAGTCGATTGAGGAACTTATCAGTGATACCAAATCCAACACCAGTACCACAAAGAAGAGTATAAAAGGACTCAGCAAAAGAACGAATAGAATCAATATGACGTACAGCGCAGTTAAAGATTCTCCCATTATGCGCTTCAACAGCCTTACCGCCGAATTGCATACTACGCATTGAAGGAGTAACCTTCCTTTGTCTAACCAAGTCGAAAGCCCTTGAGATTTCATATTTATCTTCTTTTGGTAGGTGCTTGAATTTCTTCAAGTGCATGGTTTCGACTCTTGTAACAGTCTCGTCCCATGTTTCTCTACGCTTTTTCTTTTCATCATATTTTGCGTATTTCGTTACGAACGTAAAGTTCGCCATTTCATCTAGGAAGTTAATAGCCTTACTCATATTAGGATAATAAATTACACCGACAGGAATCTGATTTGGGAAATCAAAAATTAAAGAACTACTCTGTTCGTGTGCTTTGCGCCACGACGCTTCTTTGAGTATTCTTTTTGAGCCTTATCTTTAACAGGGTCTACTCCTCTTTCTTTTTCTCTTTTTTCAGAAAGATCTTTCGAAGCATCCCACATTTCGCCAAGATTATAATTCTTTCTCTTAGTCTTTTCAACAAAATCTCGCTCAGAGTTCGCATCTATATGTGTATCTACACTTACATTTGGAGCAATAAAAATTCTTTGCCACTTGACTCCGCCCTCAGAATACACTTTCTCTGCGTCAATGCCAAGAAAAACTTCTTTGTATTCTTTTGTTTTGGGATTTTGAAAAATGTAGACTGGCATATTAGAAAAGAGAGAGAATCTGCTCTACGGTCTTTTTGACGGTGAACTGCTCTTGCAGCTTCAAACCTTCTTGATTTATTCTGCTCTGCTTGACTCTTGCAATTGCTTTTTCGCAGCTTTCGATAAAAGCGTCTTCTGACCAATCAAGAATATTTCCTTGATTAAATTCTTGACCTTGATGAAAGAAAATTCCATCATAAGCAGGAATCTTGCCTGAAGGATTTAGCAGAACAGAGTTCTTTTCGTTTGCCCAAGCAGTATAAGCATGGGCATTTACAATCACAGAGTGTTTACCAATAGCAACAGATTGAAACTCTGGCAAAGCCCAGCCTTCGCCGCCAGAAGCTCCAAGAATAATATCTGCTGAATTTAGAAATTCATTATAAAGATTAACCTGAGCCATGTGACCAAAGAAACTAACATTGAAGAATTTCTTTCCTTCAACTGCCATGTTAATTAGTTTGGTGTTATCTTCTTGGGATAGAAAGTTATTATAAAGGGCGCACTGCAAAGAATAATTACTATTGTTTGCGTACTTGTTGATCCATGCGCGAATTGCTTTTACATGGTGCTTGCGCTTTTCAAACTTGCCACAAAGATTAAACGTAATTCTTCCATCAGTAAAATACGTTTTGTTTGTAGCTTTAAAATTCTTAGAATCAAAGAACAGGGGTAAATAAGAAGTATTATCTACCCCATGTTCATTGAATACCTTCACAGAGTAAGGAGATGAGACTAATACCTTATGGTTGTTCTTTAAGATATTAATTTCAGTCTGAGTGAGGGCATCAAGTTCATGGAAAGTAAGGAGAAACTGCCGATCACTATAAGACTCAAGGGAGCCATTAATATGCCATAGTTTAAAAACTGGATCTTTTCTTGAATGATATCGAAGACCTTTCTTCAAACAAGAATTAAACCAATTCTTAAAATCTTCCGAAACCTCCTCCTGCCCAAAGTCAGGATTGCCAATCATAAACAATGATGGCTCCAGCTTCAAGGAATAAATCTCCTTGAGAAGCTGAATTGATACCTGACCAAAGCTGGTCGTGTTTACTGGAAGATGTAAGGCAAATTTCATGTTAGATCAAATCATCATCTGCGCTGACTTGGCTGACTGCGGCCTTTACAAGAGGCTTAACTACTGCGCGAGGAGCGGCCTTTGCTGCTGGAGCAGGAGCGGGAGCGCCTTGAGTTCCAGTGAGGGTTTCGTACTGAGCCTTCTCCATAAAAATCTGAAAGTCAGGAGAGCCGTCGTTCTTCTTCTTGTTGTTCGGGAAAACAATGATCTTAACTTCGTCAAAGTTATCCTTGATATCCTTAAGGCGGAATTTACCAGTTAGATACTCAGAACCACTAGAACCTTTACGGCTCCAAAGTGCGCCAAGTTCGCGTCGAATTGTATTACTTTCAGTATTGTTAGTATTAGGAGTAGGCATAATATATGCAATAAAATACTAGCCTATACATCCCGAAAAGTAAAGTCTATTTACACAAAATCTTGCATTTCTTTGCTCTCGATTTTCGTCTTTAGAAACTCTAAAGCTTTCTTGTGTAAAGTGATTGCTGTTTGATATGTGACTCCAAGTTCTTTGGATATATTCTTCCATTTACGAGAAGATTTGTCCCCATAGTATCTCAGCATGATTATTTTCTCCAGCCTCTTGTCTTTCATCTGAGAAAGAAGATTAAAAACAAACTCCTTCTTTTCTTCAAAATCATTAATCTCTTGGCATAAATTTGCTGCTATGTTTTTCTGATTTTCATCATCAAGAGAAATCGCCCACTTGTGTTTAGTAATGTTTGTTAAACATTTGTATTTAACATGGTTAGCGAGCCAAGTCGAGAACTTGCTATTTTGTGTCTCGTCAAAATTAAGAGTACATTTATAGATAATGTAATCTTTTTCACTTACAAGATCTTCTGGACTTATTCCTCTTTCTTGAAGAATCTTGTTGTATTTCTTAAAAATATCAAAACAGAGAGGCGAGTGCCTTTCTATAAGAGTTTTTAATGATTGGTTGCATTGTTGAAGTTTTACCTTCGTTACAAGTTCGTTGTCAGTTGAGTCTATCATGTGCGAAAAGTTTACCTTCTTTTACGAAGATGTCAACAGTCTTTTTAACCAAAGACTTCAAATATTTTTCAGGATCTGCATGCTTCCAGCGAACAATATAATCAGAATGTTCTCTAAGAAGAGGATCGTTTCTTCTCTCATCATTATTCGCAGGATTGCAAATTGAACCGTCATCAAAAAATTTTTCAACATAAATTAAAATCCCTTTATTTTCTTCCTTTAGCCAGACCACTTCGTCAGCAGGATATTCGAAGTGTCTAATATCAGTTACACAAAAAATATCAGAGCTTTTAAAAATTTCACTCTTCTTGTATTCTTCAATCACTTCATCTAATTTTGAAATCCAATATCTTCCATTTGTTTCTTGTCTCATTTTTCTTGCATGTTCAACAAGTTCAAATCTCACTTTGTTTTTATCTTCAGAAGAGCAATTTATAATATCAACTCCATGCTTATTAATAATAAAATCTCGCAAGTCAGATTTTAAAATGTCAGCTAGAGCAAACCTTACTACGTTCACTCCAAAGTCTTCTAAACAAACTTCCTTTAGTAATTTATAGTAAGTATCCTTACCAACAGTAGCTGCACCAGCAATTCCTAAACACAGGTTAGACATAGTAAGTAATAGTATTTAAGAAAGGCTGGTTTGTAAAAGGAACTGCCAGCTTTATGATTTTTCTTTGAGTTAAAATAGGAAAAGGCTTGTCATCTCTAAAGAGTTAGAGATTTCAAAATAATCAAGAGTTACCCATTTCAATCCTTCGCAGTCTGTTTATCAGATTTTCAGCCTTCTTAAGAAAGCCTAGCTAATGACTAACTCTTTGTTTAAGTTCTTTGTCTTTGCGGGTGGGATTTTTCTTAGGACGAACTGCCAGCTTTTTCTTTTGAGAAAAATGAGGTTTCAGCTTTTTCAAAGTCTTCTCCTTGCGGAACGTCGCCTTTTCCCGAAATGGCGTTGGATTTCTTAGATCCAGTTGACTAGGGTCTTTTTACGGGCCTGATGTCTCTGATGCGTTCAAACTGGGATATCCCCAGTAGGCTGTTCACCCAGACAAAGAACTAACTCATCCTAGTCATGGGGACTTGGTTTTGTCAAAAGTTTTTTCGCGCAACTCGCTGAAGATGACCAAAAGGTTCTTGATGTCCTTCTCGCTGATTGAAGCTGGGTTGCATCTTTCAGAATCGTTTTCAATGAGAGCGCAATAAGAATTAATAATTTCTGCGATAATGAAAGAAGTTTTAGGGGAGATGGTGACGCTCTGCTCGTAAGCATCAAACTTCTTAGAAAGAATCCAATAATTATTATTTTTAAACGTTGCCTTTTTTACGATTCCGTTCTTCTCAAACTCTTCAAGAGTACACAAGACGCAAGCCCTTTCAGATTCTGGATTCTCGGAAATGGTAAGTAGTTTGGTAAAATCATTCTCACAGAAACTATCATTCTGAAAATACCATTGATATAATTTAACTGAAGCATCTGCGATTGTCATACTTAATCATACAAGAATGCCAGAAAAAGCTCCAAATAAACTTGATTTTTTGCTTTTGCTGCGCGAGAATATTGTCCATGAGACTTTCTTGGCACGAATATGGATGCATGATGGCTCTTGCCGCTTCCTCTAGAAGCGAAGACCCTCACACCAAAGTTGGGGCTTGCATTCTAAACAAAGAGGGAAGAATAATTTCAACTGGGTACAATGGCCTCAAGAAAGGCTTCCCAGTCAAAGAGTGGATGAAGAAAGAGGAAAATCGTCCAAGAAAGCGAGAAATAATGATTCATGCAGAAACTAACGCTTTGTCCTTGATAAGAAAAGGAGAAGGAGAGAGTATATGCTTGACAATCTCCCCTTGCTTCGCTTGCGCCAAAGACATTGTTTCTCATGAGATTCAAAGAGTATTTTATATCAAAGAGTATGATCAATGCAACAAGTTCAAAGAGATCTTTGATTTTTATAAAATTCATTATCAAGAACTAAAAGAAGAAAACCTTTCTAAAATTAAATCTCATTTACAATCATGGATATAGAATCAATCATACCAGTTAAGTTTGTAAAACTAAATAACTCAGCCATCACGCCGACTCGCCAAAAGACTGGAGATGCTGGTTATGACTTGTACGCAACTGAAAACGTGAGGATCAAGCCGATGAGCCGCGCTTTGGTTAGCACTGGCCTTTCAATTGAAGTTCCTCAAGGTTATTATGCAAGAATTGCTCCTCGCAGCGGTCTAGCAGTCAAGAACGGAATTGATGTTCTTGCTGGAGTTGTAGATTCCAGTTATCGTGGAGAAGTTAAAGTTGTCCTTATGAATCTAAGTATTGATCTCGCAAGTATGATGGGGCTTACTCCAAATATTGCTGGTTCAAGTTTTGATTTCAATATTAAAGCTGGAGACAGAATCGCACAACTTATTATTGAAAAATATCACGCTGTTGATTGGCAAGAAGTAACCCAGCTTTCTTCAAGCGACAGAACGGGCGGATTCGGAAGTACCGGCGTGTAACTTTGTCACTGTGACAACCAATTTTGTCTCAGAATGTCTCAAATAAGCAGTAAAAAGGCGGTTTTTAAAGTTGGCACAGTTTTTGCTAGAGGAAAAACTCTATGATATACTATATTCAATCAAGCAATGGTCAAACTCAAAAACTAGATCTTTACAATAAAGATTCATTCGTGCTAGATAAAATGAGCAACGAATATATTTCTGAAATTGAAGTACCGGGTTTCAGTAAAGAAGATTTAGATATTACAGTAAAGAGAGAAGATATTGGCGATTCAGTTACCATTAAAGCATCTAACACGAAGAGGAAAGCTGAAGCTTCGCTATGGATTCCTTCCGCAGCGGACGCTTCTCTTTTGAAAGCTTCTGCTGAGAACGGACTACTTACTTTGTCGGTCCCTGTTAAGGGAGCCTATCAGCCGAAGAAAGTTAAAGTAACCTAAGTTACTCCCCGCCTTCGGGCGGGGTTTTTATTTTATGAGTTATCTAAGTTCATCAATACCAGTTCAGATTGGATACCTTGACGTTTCCTTTCTGCATAACGCAAAACCTAGAACCATAAAAGAATGGCTCCCAGTCGAAATATTCTCTGCGGTTTCGATTCCAAAGAGATGCTTAATGTTTAATGTAATGAGTGAGTTTGGCGCACAGTTTGCAAGGGTTCCAATTCACTACTTGTCTTTTGACGGTAACCCAAACACTGACTATGAATTACATTGGCTGCAATTGTGGGATAGTTTTAGTTACTATTTCACAGTTCAGAGATTTGATTATTTAAAAAACGCTTCTGCTTATATTCTTTTGAAAGACAAGAGCAAACATGTGGGCAAGTACTGCTTCACGATTGATTGGTGTAATGGTGATGATTATAATTTAGGTTATTCTGAGATATCTGCTGGGCATAAATGCGCTCACATCTTCTGGGGAGAAGGAGGGCAAATGTTCGCTCAACCAAACAACAGAATAGTTTGGAGAGATTCTGGAGCTTTCATTGGCTCCCCGCTTCCTCCAGAGGCAAAAAACTGGAAACCTTTCGGACATGAGTTCTCTTGTGAAGGGCTTGCCTATAAGTGGACTGCTGGCGATGAAGAACTTATGTATTATGAGTTCAAGAATGAGCCAGAACTAGCCAAATAAACACGATAAAATAGAATGTGTAATATAAGATATAGCTAAGATGACCGCTGAAGAAAACAAAATTTTTGAAGACGCTATTTTACTTCAGAAGACTACCGCTTGGTGGATGAATAAAACTTCTGAGATTCTTGATGAAATAGATAGAGTCGAGAGAAAAGAGTTTTCTTTGGAAAGAGAAGCGAAGTTAGAATCACTTTATAAAAATCTTGAGGTTTTTTTGGCTAAAAAAAGGTTAGAGGAAGACAAGATTGATGAAATTTTGTTAAGGATCGATAAAATAAAGGAATAAGATGCCAAAACTAAAACGAGAAAAATTCTACATGGTAATCTCAAAGAAAAATAATTACACCTATGGAGCCTTTCCTTATTCAAAGGAAGGCAAACAAGCAGCCAGAGATTATATTGAAGAAAAATCAAACAAAAATTTGCAGTTAAAAATTAAAATTAAATAATATGCCAGTACCAAACAAGCGCAAGGGCGAAGATCCAAAGAAGTTCATGGGGCGTTGCATGACCGACATTCCAAAGGACGAATATCCAGACCAGAAGCAGCGTGTTGCCATCTGTCTAAATCAGAATAAGAAGAAGCCGAAGAAGTAATTCTTATTTATGAAGCTAGTTATCTGCATCCCCGGAAACAACTTTTCCGGGGCTTTTCTTGATTCCTTTATCGAATTCTATCATTGGTGTCTTCACAATGGTATTCATGTATTATTGTCAAGGAAAGAATCATGTAATATTTATTACGTCAGAAACATGTGTCTTGGCGGCAATGTTCAAGCTGGCAAAGATCAAAAGCCTTGGAGCGGAAAGCTTGATTATGATTACATGTTATGGATAGACTCTGACATCATCTTCAAACCTGAAGACTTTATTAAACTTCTTCAGATGGAAGTTGATATTGCATCAGGTTTATATTTAATGACAAATGGGACTAGAGAACCTAATCAGTTTGCAACCGTAGTAGATTGGGATGAAAAGTTTTTTGAAAAAAATGGTTACTTTAAGTTCGTTCAGAGAGAAGATATAGTAGGCGAAACAAAACCCTTCGTAGCTGACTACACTGGGTTTGGTTTTATCTTAATTAAGAAAGGCATATTTGAGAGTTTGGATTATCCTTGGTTCCAGCCGATCTTCTTTAATATTGGTAATGCTCACGACTTCTGCATGGAAGACGTTGGCTTCTGCCTAAAAGCAAAAGAAAAAGGTCACAAAGTATGGATACATCCACAAGTAATAGTGAAACACGAAAAGAAGATCCTTCTCAGTACATGAGAGATCTTAAAATCGCTCGTCTCTGCCTATTAGAAAAGTTTTTTAACACTGAATTAGAATTGCTAGTTGAAATCTGGAAGGGAGAAACTGAGGACCAGTACTTCACTCTTGATTTTGCTTACAATTATACTTCTTGCGCCGTCATGGGTTCAATAAGCGACCGAGAATCTACTCTTGGAAATCGAAAAGAAATTCTTTGGGCAAAAGATGAATTGTTTCATATAATGGATTTAGAAAAGTATCTTAGATGGGATACTTCAGAAGCAGTAATCGAAGATTTATCTGAAAAACAATGAATGTAAAGCTAGAAAATTATCTTTGCAACCGTTTCGCCCCTTTCTTTGATAAGGGAGGATTGTCGTTTGATTGTTCTGATGGTTGGTTTTTTCTTTTGAATTGGGCATTCTTACGAGTTGAAAATACTTTAGGTTACATAAACAAGGATAAACCTCCCGAAGAGATGGACTCTTTTAAGGTTCTGCAAATCAAAGAGAAGTTTGGAACGCTTAGACTTTATTATGGCGGAACAGATAGTGAAGAGATTTACGGCGCAGTTAAAGCGGCAGAGAGTTTAAGTTCTTTTATTTGCGAAGAAACAGGAGTCTTCAATGAAACTGTAGGAAGGAATTCTAAAGGGTGGGTTAAGACTCTCGCTAAGGATCAAGCTGGCTTTAATACTGGATGGACTAGCATTTATGATGAGAATCTGCTCGCCATCTTAGAAGAAATCAAACTAAACAAATGACTGAAAAAGAAGCCAAGCAGCAATGCTTAATGATTAAGAAAACTTCTAATTGGCTAAAGAAGGAAATCGCAACAACGATGGGTCTTATTAAGAAATCAAAAAATGACAAAGAAACTCTTTCTCATTTAAATAAGCTCATTTACTTGAAAAACAAAGCAGGAGCAGAGATTGGCCGCATTGACGACTTGATCAAGCGGATGGAAGACGAAGATTTTGAATTTTAACCTTGCTTTCCCCTTGTGAGCAGCTAGAGTGGGGGCGTGATAAATTACGGACTTTGCTGCATTTCTCTTGTTTTATCCGAAAAAGGAGACAAGTTTCAAACGCTCACCTACACAAGATTCAAGGCCCTAGGCAGGGAGGAGGGGATGAAAGTTCTCTCCAAGAGAATACTTAACAATTTCAATGTCACTCTTAAAACAATTTCTCACTGCGCTCAGAGCGGAATTGGATCTTACAGACTTTCTAGCGAGATTACTCCTCTTCTTAGTCATCCTGATCTTAATCTTGATCTCACTCAACTTGACGATGCGAAAGAGATTTTTGATATCATTGATGAAACTAAGAAAGAGATAAAGAGATCGGGCTTGCGAATCTCCGCTCACCCTCCAGAGTTTGTTAGTTTCACTTCTCAGAAAGAAGAAGTAGTTAACAACTCAATCAGAGACCTAGACGAACACGCCATGCTCTTTGATCTCTATGATTGCCCCAAAGATTATCGCTCGCCTTTAAACATTCACATCAGACAAGATGGCGATCCAGAAGAACTCTCTCAGAGATTTATTTCAGTTTACAATCGCCTTAAGCCAAGTGTAAAAGATAGATTGGTGCTTGAAGTTAATGACAACAAAAATGGCACTTGGTCAGTCAAGAACTTGATTAAGTATTTTTATGAGCGTCATGGGATTCCAATTACCTTCGATTCTTTGCATCAGTCTCTCTTGCATGGCGATCAATCTGATGAAGAGGCGTTTAATGATGCTTATCGCACTTGGCCCACCAAACCTTTATTTCATTACTCTGAAGGAATAGACGGCACTCGCAAACATGCAGACATGCCAATAAATCATCCAAAAAACTTTGGACAAGTTGTTGACTTTGATATAGAATTGAAGAGTAAAGATTTAGCGATCTTTAAATTGCAGGAATTTGCCGCGCAAGCATAGTTGGCGATGCAGGGGTTTTGTAAACCTCAGAGTACGGTTCGATTCCGTAGCGTGGCTCCAATTTTAAATGAATATCTCAAGCGGAGGTAAGAAAATCTTAATCATTTCAGATATCCATAATGAAGTGGATAAGCTGGATAAAATTATTAAATCAGAGGGCGCAGATATTAATCTCGTTCTTGGCGATTGGTTTGATAGTTTTATTTATGACGAGACTCAGCATTATGCAAAAACTGCTGAGTATTTAATGGGTTATCTAACTTCTCCAAATAATCACACATTGTTTGGTAATCATGATCTTCATTACTTTTTTTATAATTCTTATGTAATGTGTAGTGGATACGAGCATAGGAAGTATAACACTATATCTGAAACATTTGGCGAAAATCGCCTTAACATTTATAAAAAATTTGATTGGTTTGCTTGGGTAGATGGCTATCTTTGCACTCACGCAGGTCTTTGCCCTGATTTTATTGACCCTACAGCGAAAGATCATTCTGACATTAATCTTTTCTTAATCAAAGAAAGAGAGCGAGCCAATATTAATTTAATTAGCGGTCACAACCATTGGTTTTATGCCGTTGGCAGAGCTAGAGGAGGACATTATCATAAAGGAGGAATCGTTTGGTTAGACTTTGACAAGGAGTTCGCTCCTGTTGAAGGGCTTAATCAAATTGTTGGGCATACACCTCGTAGACAGGGAGGAGTTGCAAAATATGCAAAGACTGAAAATTACTGCATAGACACTTCTCTAAGGCAATGGCTCACTGTAACTAATGGCAAGATTGAGGTTAAATCTTATTTAGATTTATGAGTTATTATCTTTTCATTGATGACATTCGTTATCCAAGCGATGTTACTTGGGTAAATATCCCTAACTATGAATGGACAATTGCCCGTGACTTTTTTCAATTTAGGGATATAATAAAGATAAAGGGCGTTCCGTCCTTTGTCTGCTATGATCATGATCTCGGGGCGCAGCATTATCGTGATCTTAAAATAATCCTAGAAACCCATAAAATTGACTACTCTAAGTATAAAGAAAAAACTGGCTACGATTGCGCTAAGTATTTGGTTGAGGTTTGTCAAGATCAAAAAATCGCTCACCCACCATACGAAATTCATTCCATGAATCCAGTTGGCGCTGAAAACATTAAAAAATACATAGATAATTACAATGCAAACAGAATTTGACTTTCGCTCTCCAGAAGAAATTGCTAGACAAAGAAAGATAGCAGAAGAAAACGAAAAAGCTTTTGAAAGCATGTTTTCTGATGATGGATATATTTACAATAAGTATGTAGACTTTTTGCTTGATCTTGTTCCCTTCAGGTTGGCATGGAAAGCTAAGTACTGGCCGGGGAATATTAAGTGGTGGATTAAATGCAAGTATCAGAAATTTCGCTATGGAGTTTCTGATGATGATGTTTACTCTCTAGGTTATACGATAGCTCTTTTTGCCTTGCCTCGCCTTAAGTATTTTAAGGAAAAGGGAAAGGTTGGAATTCCTGTTTGTTTTTTACCAAGCAATTTTCATTTTCTTGAGGGCGAGGAACAGACAGCCGCTGAAGAAAAAGGCGTAAAAGAAATGGAAGCCGCTCTTGATGAAATGATTTTTGCTTTTGAGTATATTGTTAATGGCGATAAAATGTGTGAATTCCCAGAGAGTCTTTCTTTTAAAGGTAAGGCTTTCGATTTTAGCTCTGAAAAGACCATAGAAGAAAAGGAAGATTGGAAGCGTTACATGGAAAAATCCAATCAACTTAATGAAAGAAAAAACAATGGCCTCGCTCTTTTTGCCAAGTATTATGACACTCTTTGGATATGAAATTTACATATGAACAAGTGGCGTTTATTAGATATACGCGAAACAGGATAAAAAATTTAGAAAATCAGCAAGCTGAATTGTATAGCGAGTTACTTGATAAGGTAAAGGTAAGCGAACAAGCTGAAGATTGGTTGTTTGATTATGTTTATAATAATTATGGTTCTATAAAGAATATAGAGGAGAAGAATTCAAGCAAATCTTAATATGTCAAAACTGCATTTTGTACCTAAAGGCTGGGGATACGAGAAGTGGATTGTTAATAATGATAAGTATTGCGGCAAGATACTTTTTGTCGTTAAAGATCGCAAGTGTAGTCTTCATTATCATAAAATAAAAGATGAAACCTTCTACGTTCAAAGCGGAAAAATTGTCTTGCATTATGGCATGGACGAAAAAACTGCAAGAAATCACTGGATTACCTTGGGCCGAGGTGATGCCTTTCATATCCCAGTAGGAATGATCCACCAATTCTCTGCTCTAAAAGATAGTGAAATTATCGAAATCAGCACCCAGCACTTTGATGAAGACAGCTACAGAATCGAAAAAGGAGACTAAAGTGTCGCAAAATAAAAAACTCTTAAACGAACTGGCGCGAAGTATTAAAAATGTCGATCCCAGCGAACAACCTAATCGTATAGTTAAGAATATCGATAAGATTATTCAAGACTACTATATGAAGTTCTATGACATAGTTGACATTAGAAAACAAACAACTCAACAAAAAAATGGACACTGCTGCTAAGGTTTCAACCCCTTGCATCAGATTTTGTAAATTAAAAGACGGTTTTTGTATAGGTTGCGGGAGATCTTGGCAGCAAATTGCTGACTGGACTCAATATTCTGAAAAAACGAGGCTTGAAATAATGGCCTCTTTGCTAACAAACGAAGAAAATGAACGGAAAAGGAAGTAATCCTAGAAATTGTTTTAGTAAACAGTTCAAATCTAATTATGATGAGATTAACTGGGGCAAACCAGTTGATCATGGACAACAGACCAATAAACATCATGGAACTCAAAGAAAAAGATCTTCAAAAGTATCACCAACCAAAAGTAGGTGACAATTTTCAAGCAGGAGACTTACTTCATTTAATTGAAAACGAATACGTTGTAATTTCCAAAGACAACAGACTCTTAAAGCAGACAATCACCAAATACAACAAAGTATACAGAAAAAATGGAAAAAGATAAAGACGGTTATCTCTTACTCGCCAAGGAATTCGCTCACAAAGGTTACCAGTTCAAGTTCATGAAGAAGCTTGAAGGTGGCTGGATGATCTACGAGAAAACAAAAGAAAGCACAAAAACCAAAAAGTATGAATTGGTTAAGCCTAAAAAACAAGATCAATTTGTTTTTCATGGCAAAACCATTGAGGCTAAGTGGGTTTACCCTAATAATAATGCTTTTGGCAGGACTGGCTTTGACTGCATTTCTTTTGATACTGCTATTAATAGGCATAAAGAAATCTTGGCAAACAAGCAAGAACAAGTTGAGAACACTCAAGCTGAACTAAAAATTCCAAAGGGCGAGTTCACTATGAAAGAACTCCTCGTTACAAACAAGATTCCTTATCCTAAGCTTTATCTTAAAGTTAAAGAAATGATCTTCGGCAATACTATTAAAAAAGTTGGTGAAAAGAAAAATGGCAGAGGAAAGCCTAGTAATATTTTTAAGTTGGTGTAATAAATAGTCTATGGAAGAATATCTAGGAGACATTAAATTATTCGCAGGAACATATAGCCCACAGTATTATATGTATTGCGACGGTCAAACATTATCAATTCAGCAATATACCGCATTGTTTTCTATCCTTGGCACTCAATACGGAGGAGATGGAAGAGTTACATTCTGTCTTCCTAATTTAAATAAATGCCCAATGCTACAAGGAACAAGTTTAAAATATATAATTTGTACCCAAGGCATATATCCCGCTAGACCAGATTAAGAAAAAGATAATCACGCCGCCGAAAGGCGGCTTTTTTGTGTAATAATGTGTATATGTACGATCCAACTCCAAGTCTTCCCCATGTATCATCGAATTACATCTATGATACAGTACTTAATAAATGGAGACCGATATTAGATTCTGATTTTGGTGGTGGCGCTGGCGGGAAAGACGCTTTCGGCAGACTTAGGATTTCTAATCCTGAGATGATTTTTAATAGCAAACAAGTCTTTGATAATCAGCCTTTATACTGGGATGACGCTCAAGAAAGCGGATCTGGCACTAATTCTGTATACTCTAACGATACAGCTTCTTCTACTCTTTCTGTTTCTGCATCGACCGCAGGAAAAAGAACTCGCCAGACTTTTATGAGGTTTAACTATCAAGCCTCAAAGAGTCAATTAATATTTATAACAGGGATACTTAAAGCATCTGGTGGAGGGGCAGGAATTATTACTAGAATGGGGTATTTTGATGATAATAACGGACTATTTTTAGAGTGTAACGCAGGAGCAATCAACGTAGTAAGAAGAAGCAAAGCTTCTGGTTCTCCGCAAGACGATGTAATTCCACAGTCTTCTTGGAATCTTGATAAAATGGATGGCACAGGAGCCAGCGGGATTTCTTTAGATTTTACAAAAACTCAAATATTTCTAATGGATTTTGAATGGCTAGGAGTTGGAAGAGTTAGGTACGGTTTTAATGTAGAAGGAATTACATATTATGTACATGAACTATCTGCTGCAAATAATTTAACGACAGTTTACATGTCTACTCCTAATCTTCCATTGCGTTATCAAATAATTAACGATGGAACAGGAATAGCTTCTTCAATTAATTGCATTTGTTCTGCTGTAATAAGCGAAGGAGGAAAGGAAGAAATAGCTACAAATAGTTACGTTTCTACAGGCGGAAGTTCTGTTCAGGCTACTAAAAATGTTACAAATGCAATTATGGCTGCAAGACTTAAGACAGGCTACTTAGGAACCACTATTGATATTTTAGATCTTAGCTTACTTACTACAAGTAATGATAACTACGAATGGCAATTATACATGAATCCTTCTGGAGTAGGTTCTTTATCTTTTAGTGGGGTTATTAATTCTGCAATAGAATATGCTGTAGCCCCAAATGGCACTAGAATCTCAGGAGGATTTATAGTTGCTGGTGGATATGCTCAAGCGAAAACAGACATTCAAGCGGCTGCTTTAAAATCTTTAATGAAATTAGGAGTTTCTATTACAGGAAAAAGAGACGTTCTTGTTTTGTCTTGTTTGCCTTTAGGGTCTTCTGACTCTGTGGTATATGGAGCCATTAACTACAGAGAGTTTAATTAATTAAGCGTCTTTAATTAGATTGTGTAATAATAGGAATGAAGAAACCCCTATTGTTACCTTTCATCCTGCTAATACTAACGGGATGCTTCTCAACTATTAAACCTTCTAAGCAAATAGACGATAATCAAAAAGTTATCGCCAAAGAAGAGAAGAAGGTAGACAACACTCTTGTAGAAATAGAAAAAAACGACAAAGGCAAGAGAATTCAAACCTCTGGCCTTTCTGTCGGCATTCAGCATTCTTTAAATCAAGTCACTAATGCTCCTGTACAAGTAGACACAGCTTTAAAATTAAACGAAAGAGTCATTTCTATTGTAGGCTCGCCTCACATAGACGAAACAAAAAGAATTAAAGCGACAGTAGATTTACTAAACTCTGCCTTAGTCGAAGAACGCAGAAAAGGCGAAGAAATGCTCGCCCAACGCGATGATATAATCAATAAACTTCAAAAAGAAAAGTCAGAGCTAAATCAGAAGTATGACGATCAACTCTGGCAACTCACTGATAAAGCTAAAGAAGTCGCCAAAGAAGCTGATCAAAATAAAGCAGTATTAGATTCAATGAGCGGCATGTTTGGTCTTAATGCTGTATTCTGGGGATTAAAGAAGTTCGTTATTAGCGCATTAACTACAATAATTGTATTTGTTGTAGTGTTCGTTATTCTTCGCTTACTAGCCACAGTTCACCCTGCTGCTGCCGCAGCTTTTTCAATATTTAACATGTTAGGGTCAATGTTTGTTTCTATAATAAAAGCCCTAACTCCTAAAGCTTTTGAATTGTCTAATCTGATATCTAAAGACAAAGTTGAAGAATTTAAATCTCCCCTTGTTAAAATTGTAGATGTAATTCAAGAGCTTAAAGAAAAGCAGAAAGAATTCCCAGACAGAGTTTATCCCGTAACAGAAGCGCTAAAACGCTTTGACAAAGAAATGGATAGCAAAGAAAAAGATCTTATTGACGACATCTTAAAAGAACAAAAATGGATTAAATAAAAGGCTAAAATGGACAACTTAATACCAAATATAAAGAAATACTTATTAGCAGTACTTTTACCAACTGCTATATTTGTTATTCTTGCTTTATCTAGTCTTAAAGATATAGAAAAAGCATTTGTAAGATTTAGGTTTGGTAGAGACATAACTCTCTACCTTAGAAGATCTACAGACAATTTAACATATCTAGGCGCTGCATATACAACTACAGGAGATAAGAAGTTTTTAGAGGAATTTAATGCTCATCTAAAAGAAAGACAAAATTATTTCAACAACGAAGTCTTTATTTCTAAAATATTAACCCAAGAGGAGTTAAAAGAATTTAGAGTTGGTTTAGATATAAGCAATGAATTAGCAAAAGAAGTAGAAGGCCCTGCTTTTGAGAAGATGGATAGTAAGGCATTCTTTAGTGACAAATATTTAGACTATAAAAAGAAAATATATCTTAGCAAAGAAAAGTTTAGAGATTTAATAAATAATAGTTCAGAAAAGATAATTCATGATGAAACAAAACTACTAAACATATATCTTTATTCTCTGGCAGGAGTAGTGCTGTTCTTAGTGTATTTAATTAAACACGATAACCCCGCCGCCATGAAAAAGAAACCCCTTAAGAGAAAAAAGAAGTAACATGGAACAATTACAAAAAATGGGCATCCAAATGGGTTTTTTGATTAGTGGTTTATTTGGTTCTATTTTGATGGCTACAAAAAATGATAAGACCGATGTCAAATCTGTTGTCTTGTCTCTTGTTGGAGGAATGTCTACCGCAAACTTTTTGACTCCTGTATTGGTGGACACTTTAAATATTGTTAATGTTAAACATCAGAATGGCGTGGCTTTCATTGCGGGGTTCTTAGGTTTGAAACTTGTTGAATTAGTAAGTGAAAAGTTTTTAGAAAAAGTCAGCGGAAGCCAAAAGAAGAAAACTCCCAAAAGAAAACCAAAAAAAAGTTGACAACTCTTAATTTTGCCCGATAATATTCCAAATATATGGACAACTCTCTAAAACTAGTTCAACAGCTAATCGAAGCCAGTTATGAGAAAGATCGTCAAGATAAGATTGCTGATCCTTCTAAGATGGGAGAATCCTTTTTTACTCATTATCTAAAGATATTAAAGCAGTGCATTGAAGAAGAATATGTCAAAATCAAAAAAGATTGATAACGAATACTCCAGAGCTTGGGACGAAACTTACAAAGACCTTCCCAAATGGAAAAAAGACATAATTGATATGGCAAAAGAGTCTAAGAAAGAAGATGCTTTTTATGTGTCTTTCATTAAAGAAGTCATAAGAAAAGCAGAATTATCCTCTTGTGAAAAAAGTAAATCTGGAAAAGTGCATTAATCTGACAAAAGCCTTGAGAGAGGTAGACTCAGATCTCAAATGTCAACACTTTTCATTCATCTTTCACAAGAATCGTATAATTACTATTGGTAAGAATTCAAAAAAAAGTAATCCTACCAACCGCAGAAACCCCAAAACAGGCATCAACGGAGAACAAATATCAGACAAATATACTTGCTCCGAGTTAAATGCTTTCATAAAGTTCAAGAATCTCACTAATATTGATTTCTCCAAAACGAATTTAGTTATCACAAGAATAGATCGAAACGGAGAAATTAGGAATTCTAAGCCTTGCAGTTCTTGCCAAAATCTGATTAAATTCTTAAATCCTAAGAAAACATTTTACTCCATTGACTCAAACGGAGAGAATAAGTTTGAAGAGTATAAATAAATATGTTCGCCATTGAAAATCTGACCTGCCTAAAACTAAATAAAAATTGGTTAGGCATTGGAACTGAAGGCATCGAAACTGCCATCAGTAAGATATTCAAGGGCACATACCTTGCTATGGATGTTAACTATCCTTTACTAAATGGAGAATATGATTTTGAAAGCCCAGAATACAAGCCGGTTTCATGGGAAGTTTGGGAGACTCTGCCAGTGCGATCTTTTGATTATTCGATTTCCTCTCCTTATCAGACGTTTCGCATTCCCACGGTCGTCATCAGCAAAAACTTCTCAAAGATTCCAATCTACCATACTAAATTAACCAAAAAAGCTATCCTTGAAAGAGACAACTGGACCTGCCAGTACACAGGCCGAAGATTGTCGAAGGAAGAAGCAAATATAGACCACCTGATTCCTGTCTCAAAGAACGGCAAGAACACTTGGGAAAATATGGTGGCTTGCGATAAAAGAATCAATAGTTTAAAATCTAATAAAACTCTTGAAGAATTTGGGATTCCTTTAATTAAAAAGCCCAAGAAACCCAATTCTCATCCCTTTATCATTAATATAGAGAGCAAGCACAGAGACTGGGAGTGGTTCCTTTACTAATATGTTACAAAAGATTCAACAATCCATTCAAGAAGCCCAAGGCAGAGGATACAAGTTGGGCGAGCATTTTAACGCCGTAATCATTCCTTCTAATCTTCTTGATGAATTTGAGAAAGAATTAAATGCTCATTTGATCAAAGAAACTAATGAATCAAAGAACATGATCTTTGGTTTGGAGGTCTTGGTTTGCGGAAATAACGAGCAGATTAGATTTGGAAAGATTTTTTAAATCTCCCTCTTGACCTCCTTGAGGGACCTGCTAAGGTCAGCCCCGATGAGTACACTCTTGAAGACCCGTGGCCGTCCTACAGGCGGCAAAAACCTCGCATTTGTTAGTGTTTCGCAGCTTCGTGAGAAGTTGACTGACGCTGCCAAAATTCCAGTCAGCATGAAGTTCGCAAAGCAAATGAGCCTTGTTGACGAGGGCGAATCCTTGCCTCAAACCCCAACCTCTTCCAATCAGGTAGCTCCTACGAAGGAAGAAAAGCCAGTCGTTTCTTTTTCAGTTTCGGAAGAATTTTAATATGAACAATCGCTTTGATTCAATCATCGGTCAGGAAGCAGTTAAGAATAAGTTAGATTTTTATCTTGATATTTACGATAAGAGTCAAATTTCTCCTAATTTTCTTTTTGTTGCACCGCGAGGGTCTGGCAAAACCACCATTGCAAAGCAGTATGCTAGAAAC